>ERZ1674053.1-NODE-1-length-294266-cov-19.420001_pt1 | contig 294266 bp, 279 predicted proteins | sample MGYA00581123_ERZ1674053 | MGnify/ENA primary metagenome ERZ1674053 (study PRJEB41354, sample SAMEA4873324) | human saliva metagenome | biome: human-associated habitat [ENVO:00009003]; feature: mouth environment [ENVO:08000002]; material: saliva material... | reverse complement strand
GCGGCGTTTAACTAGCTTGCACACCACCTAGACATAGAAATAGTACCAATATGTGTGAAAACCCCGTGGTAGGACACATATTGGTACTATTTCTACTCTATGGCTGTCTCCTAGCTACCCTCTGCGTCGTGGTTGCTTGAGTCTGCCAGTTCATCGGTAAGCTTTGCGAGTAGCTTCGTACTGAGCTTTGTAGCAAGCGCCATAGCGCCCAATACAGCCATCCTCTCCTCGTGGGTAAGCTTATCAATGTCGATTCGCTCTAGGTCGCCCCGTCGATTCTGCAAGTATTCAAAGGTGATGTCTAGAAGTTCATAGTCATCACGCCAACGCTCGAAGTCATCACCACCATAACCGTATGGAGAAATATCCATGAGGAAGCGCCTATCGCCTTCCCTATATTCCTCAATTGCATAATAACCCACCCGTTCAGGGTCGCGCCACAGCTGTCGCTCTAGGATGTCGCGGCTCTCCTTATACTCCGCCGAGTCGCACAGCTGTACAAGTGCTTCGAACGCCTCACGCGGCAGGAAGTTCTCGTACTCACGCGATTCGAGGTTCAGCATGTCTAGGACGCGGCTCACGTTGCTTGCGGTGTCCCCTCCGGGGCGGTCAAGGTAGCCGTCAAAGTCGTCCTCATAGAAGCTCTTGAGTAGCTTTAGCTCTTTATCGGTGAAGCTGAAAGCGTTCACCTCAGGGATGTAGGACACGCCATCCGCGTAGATGTGGCTAATCTCCACAACCTTCATGTCTCGCTCACTGTAAGGGGCGTACAGGAACCTGTCGTCATACCCCGGCTCCTCCGACTGTACACGCACGCCAATATGGGCGACTGAGCAGAACCGTAGGTTTTCAGGTTCCTGCAACATCAGCCCGTCATCTACGTAAGTGCCGGTAATAATGTCCGCTGATGTGGTGTTGTGACTCACCTTCGAGGCGGTAAACCCTGCATGGTCGCGCCAGTCAGTAAGCTTAGTGACCTCGTACAGTTCTACCTCGTCACTAAATAGTGGGCAAGCTGTGTCATGCGACTCATGCACCCCTTCCGTGTTCTTAGGGATGTAGAGCAAGATTCCGTCTTTCAGATTGAGTTGAGGCACAATATAGGTGCGCTTCGTATACATGGCTTTTTCCTCTCGTGCTTATGTGGCTTAGGTGGCTGATTGCCCCTTGTCTAGGGTGATGAAATGCCTACCCAAACAATCTAGTGACAATGATGAAGCAGTCGAACGCGAAATTAATGATGAACACAAAAGCTAGGTCGCTAAACTCTACTTCTATCGGGCCGAATCCCATTTCCTGAAAAATTGAATCCGCCCACCCGATAAGCTGTACAGCAAGCGGTGGAACCAATGCCGAGAGTGCAGTAATTAGCGAAAGTGCTAGAAGATTCCCGCCGAAAATTCCGTAAAGAATCGCGATGGGGACAACGGGGACGGCACACCCTAACACCAGAATCCTTAAAGCCCTCCATTTTGCGGTCTTCTGGCAATTGTTTGCCCGCTTCGCGACACGATAACCAATGACGCTAAAGATAGCGAGAGTTAAACAGATAATAATTGTTTGAGTTGTGTCAAAATGCGGTAAATATTCCATGTATTCCTTCTAATACTGTCGTTCCGCGTGTCATGTTGAGGTGGTTTCAGTGAATCCCCCTCATAAGTTTATCATGAGGGGGATTCACTAATTGAGGTGAGGGATGTTTAGAAGGCATAGCCCACACTCTTAACCTTCAAATATTCCTTTAGTGCTTCCTGCGTTTCACTAATCAGCTTGTCGCCTGCTTCACGCGCCTTTTCCTCTGCACCCACTAGCTGATTTTCAACACGTTTAGCAACGCGGTCAATAATAATGCAAGCGCCCCGCCAAGCTGAGTGCTTGACGGGGCGCTTTTAAGAAGTTTAGGCGGCGATGGTGAAGGTGACGGAGTTTTCCACCTCGTCATAGGTTACGTCCTCAATCTTGAGGAACTTACCTTCTGCCTTGGTGAAGAAGTCCTTTTCTTCCTCGTCGTTGGTGATTCCAGAGAACATGATGGGCGATTCGGGAATGTTTTCACCGTCGGGGCAAAGGGCGGCATCCCAAGCCAGGTCACCATCTACTTCCTCGGTGTAAATGTAAACACTCTTATTGGGGAGCTTGTCGAAGGCGTTCGGGATTGCGTTGAAAGCCGTTGAAAGCGATTCTAACACCTTTTACTGTGTGCTATGGGGGATTTTAGTAATCATTGGTTTTCCTGGCTTACGTGGCGACTGAGGGGCTTTCAAGGCTGAAAAGAAGCGCGATAAGGTGATAGTGAATACCAATAAACCCCCTATGGGCTTCCTGTAGGGGGTTTACGTAACTAGGGGCTAGATGCTCTCAAAGTACTCAATGACGAGCCACCTCAAAACACGCGAGAAAAGGCATGATGGTATGCCTACTCTCCCAACGGCTGGGTGGGTCAGGGATTCTCCCTGACGGTAACCCTCAAGCCAACCCAACAAAGGGTCAGCCCTCCTGGTCTTGACACCACCGTAACCCATCTGAGCTTAGTAGTGTCCGTTTATTTTAACGACCTCTCCCGTCTCTCACAGGCGAGGTAATACTTGGATTATACCATATCTTTTAACTATCTGCGAGTTAGGGATGCAGGCGGCGCAAATAAGGGGGTCGCCCGCTTGCCCAGGCAGGGGTTTCGAACCTAATGCCATATTGCCCGTAAGGGAGATGCCTACAAAGAAGAAACCCCAAGCCCCATTACGCGAGTAAGCAGAAGCCGCATAATGAAACTTGGGGTCGCCCAGAAAGAAAGAATCACCTAGCACAGGCTAGGCATTAGTAAGTGTAGCACATAAGCGCATTACTGCGCAATTAGGAGTACCTTCCTCCAATGTGAGGGGCTTCCAACACAGAAAAACCCTGGCAACCTGCCACATGAGCAAATATGCAGTGACCATGTGAAAGGTTGCCAGGGACTCCCATCCATAATGACATCCACCCCTTAAGGAGGACGAAACCATTCTAACACAACTTTAACAGATGATGCAACTATCCATCCTTGCAAGGCAAGTGGCGCACAAACTTACTTGTTTAGATTAACGGAAGATAAAACAGACCCGCCGGAAGATGCTACCATCCAAATAACAACCCCAAAGACGATGAGGGCACCAAGAATTAGTGTCGCCTCTTTCATGTCTAGTAGCGGCGGGCGCGGGTCACCACCTTCTTCCTTTGGTGGTCTAGGCATGAGTAGCGCTTCCATAATTCGCGTCACCAAAGACGTTTCATAATGGTCATGCTTCACAACAGGCTTATCGCTATTATTCAGATTGTCGCTCATAATCAGAGGGTTACCTTCCACGCTCTTCTAAAAGAATATGACCATTATAACAGGTACGCACTGTTATTGTGTCATTTTATCTGCGATTCATGCCAACGGCTAGAGGATAAGTATTAGCGAGGCATCTTCTACTTGGCTGTACCAGCAGGTACGTGCAACACAATTTTTTCATAGGCAGGTTTAACATTTGCTTTGCACCCATTATCGCGACCCAGTACGCACAGGTTACCTTGAGTTGGGTCAGGGCGGGAGGGGTTGAAAACACCTTCTGGCGCTAGATAGTACATGGGGATATGTTCCACCCAGCCACTTTCACCTTCCTGTACATCCTCAACTACCACGATGTCATTCTCGTCAAGGTGTGATGACTTGGTAGTAGTTACAGCAAGTGCGGCGGGTACATTGGGAGCTTGAATCTCGCGCCAGGTGTAGACGGTGTGGGACTTGCGTGAACCATCCTTTGCGGAGGTATATGCTTCTTCCGCCGTTGATACCCAGTTGCCGGATTCATCTTGCGATAGCTGATATTTACTGGCAACTACGGGTGACCTTGAGCCATCCGGTGCTACGCTGTATTCTGCGGAAATTGGGGTATCGCCCTTTGGGGCGGCTGTATCACTACCAAAGCTCCACATTCCATATGTAAGAATTAACATCCCTACAATTGACCAAGCGCAGAATAGCCGACTATGCCACATGGAGTCATCAAGGTCAGTATACTCAATGACCTTTATTATGACTACGCCCGCCAATCCGCCCGCACCAAGCCAAGCCCACAGGAATAACCACACAGCTCCTTCACCTGCTTTACTGATGGTGAGTGAAGCTAATCCAAAAGCAACCACTACAATCCACATGAATATGATTGTGGGGTTTAGTAGCTTGCGCCGCTTTGCTTTAAGTGATTCACTCTTAGTGCATTCACCAATTAGCCATATACAGCCGATAGTTGCAATGCACCCAAGGACGAGAGGCACTAACGACGCATACGGTTCAACCATGACTAACTAGTCCTTTCTGAATATTCCATCTAAGCTGACACAATGTCCTTATGGGCGGGTACAAACACCGGGTCTGCCGGTACATGCGGCGAAAGCGTCAAAAAGATACCCAGAAGAGTCGCAATGAACCCGCCAACCATAAGCAAGCATCCAAGCACCTTAGTCACACTACTTGAAAAACGCACAACTAAAATATACCCTGCAAAACCAATGAGAAAGCCATTAATCGCAAGTGACAAAGAGTTCATAATAGCCATTGCGACATAGGAAGCATAAGGAGTCATAAAACACTACCTAACAAATTAAGCTTGACGTACAGCAGGGATACGCCTCAACGCATTAGGGATACTGTCGCCGCTATCGCGGCAATAACTAAAACAATATCGACGGTAATAAGCGCCGTTAAAGCCAGCTTACGCTTACCATCCGAAAGGTCTACAAGGATAAAATTTGCCACACGGCAAGACAGAGCGATAATAGTAGCAAATCCTACCAGAAAGAGGATGCTGTGTATCGCGAGTGCAACCACAACCAGCACAGCAAGGAGTACGTTCCCTAACTCAGCAAAATAAAAATCCATATCAACACCATCATCTAAACATTGCGTTGCCCCTCAACCTAAACGTATGCTTGAGGGGCAACGCATCACTAGATGGAAAGCTTCTCTACTACTTCCCAGCAGGCAGGGTCGAACTTACGCGCCAGTTCATTATAGAGGGAATCAAGCTCACTATGCACCCACTCGATATAGCTAATGCTCTTACTAATATCGAACATCATTTCGAAGGTGACCTCCATCAACCGGGCGGCGCATTCGTCATAGGTCTTGCCATAGATAACGTATCCCTCAGCCGGGGAAGGGAGGCATAGAGGCTTACCCTCCCCGAAGCTAAACATTTCAGCATAGACGGTACCCAGCACCTCGTTAAGAGGCTCATCAGAGGATTTTTTCTGGTAGTCAGTGTAACGCTCAGCAAAAGCATCTAGACACTCGCGGCGCTTTTTCAGTACCCAATCGCGCGCCTCAGCAAGAGCATCCTTAGCATCAAGCAAGAGTTTAGAGACGGTATTGGCGGGGTTACGGTCAGTCAGCGACAAACACAGATGGTATCGAGGTATATCGCTGTTCTGGCAGTAGTTACGGTAAGCCGCCCCCTCATCTTCGCGGGGAACGAAGATAGCGCGGGTGATGCTGTGGAGGCGGTGCGCATAGTCAAACCACTTGCAAACATCACACTCAGAGGCATTTTCTGCCAGGGTGACATAATTGCCTTCCTGAACCGGAAAGTCCCTCCAATATTCGCCATCATATTCTACACCGGACACGGTGAGAAATTCACCGTCAAGATTCTTTTCCGACTTTACGGCGTGAACGTAAAAGGGAGAGTGAATATAAATAATATCGCGGGGAGAAACAGGCATATTTACAACCTTTCTATAGGTGGTCATTGTGAACACAGGACTTATTGACTATTCATAGTTTACCACATATTTCAGGGTTGCTTATGGGATTAATGCTCTTACTGAAACGCAGTGTTGAAGCGCGGACAAGCTGTAGCGGCAGGTACACAAAGAGCCTCCTAACTGCATTTCTACAGTTAGAAGGCTCTTCATTCAATACGTGCTTGTATCGAGCAGTAATTACTCACTGGTCAGCAGGGCTATTTCGTACCCCTAGAAGCCACCTCTAGAGATAAAGGTGAAAATTAGGTCAGCCAAAGCGAACCCCACAAAATAACCTGCCGTGGAAATTCCGAAAGAACGCAAGAAACCGCGTGAAGCATTGTAAGCCATATGTGCCTCCTAAATGGAATGAGATAGTGAGGTAGAGTTACCCTACACTTTCTATCATACCGCTATTCTGCATCGTTCACATCATTACCGGCAGGCAACCAATCGGGGATACATATGCACACGGTGGATATGACGAACACCACTAGTTCAATCAGAGCTACAGTCAGAAACTCGCCATCGCGGATGGGGCGATTTATCAACTGCGCCGCAAAAAGCATAAAGAGGCTCAGGAACATTGCCGCAAACCCAGACCAGCCAACGCACTCAACGAAGCCGCGCCAACCTTTTTTAAAGGGTGAGAACCAGAGCGTGTTCCAGACCCAAGCAATCACGATGAACGCCAATACACTAAGTATAAAATGTGAATCAGGCAACACATACACCTTTCCAAACAACGAATAGCCCTACGACAGCTCAACGCCTATAACGTGGGTAATGTGGTTCCCACTGCGAATCACGGCTTTCCCCGCAAAACTCAAATGTCGAGTAGAAGAGACTGCCGATACACCACAGGGGTATGCCCAGGATAGCGCCCCACACATACGGGGTTGCCGATGAATCACTAAACATTAAGGATAGGGCATAACCAAAGGCGCTTACCCATAAGAACATTCCTGCGAACCAGGCAACAATGAGCCAAAAAGTCCGCGACCAGAAGAACAATAAAACCAATAGTAGAAACAGACCTGCAACGAAGTTAGCCATAGTGCCCTACTTTCCGCCCATTGGTACGTGAATCATAATCTTCTTGTATGCGGGCTTCGCGTTCACTACGCATCCGCTATCTCGACCCTGTACGCACAGCTTACCCTGTAGGGGGTCTGGGCGGGAAGAATCTAGTAGACCGGCAGGGGCGAGATAGAACATGTCTCTGTACTCAACCCAGGCTTTGCCGTTTGCTGGGACATCATCAATCACGGCAACTTCATCCTCATCCGATTTGTGGGTTACCTTAGAGGCAACCAGCACCTCGCCGGAGGAGGATAGTTCACGAGCCTCAACCCATGAGTACACCTGAGCAGGTTCTTTACTGCCACGGTCTTCTTTACCTACAGAAACCCACGTCTCAGATTCACCCTTCACTAGCTGATATTTTTCAGACACCACAGATGTTTTGGAGCCATCGGCGGCAACCGCATACTCTAGCGACACCGGGTTTGAACCAAACCTGGACGGTGAAGCACTAGCACTCCACAAGCCTTGCGTCAGGAGAAGCAGACCTACGGTAGACCAGGTGCGAAGCACACGACCAGCCCACACATCGAAAGCATCAAATAGCATCAGGAGAAGCACGCTAACGACAAGGGTGATAAACCCTCCAACACCCCAACCAGTCAGCAGGTTCCCGAATGCCGCCTCTCCAGGCTTGGTTACCACACCAACAATCAGCAGGGACAGTAGCAGTACGACCCAGACACCTACATGGGTGCAATTCATCCACCAGTGGCGAGAATCGCCGCCGTAAGCACCAATACTAAATAGCCAGACTGAGGCGAGGATACCAATACCGCCGACAACTAGCGGAATTAAGAACGTGTATGGGGCAATCATGAGAACCTTCCTGTAGAGAGTTTGCGTGTGACGTTGCGCGCCACAAGAACAGATAGTATCTCTACCATTCTACCACCAACGATACCGGGGGAATTATTGAAGCGGTATGTGTGCCGCATCACTGTAAGGCAAACAGGTTAAGGCGTGTAGCTAGATGTGTCGCCTGCGTAGTCGCACACTCACCAATGTCGCAACCATAGGATAGCTAACGCGGGTGTTACTACAACGCCAATCATGCCCACCGTGATAAGCGCATACCCCAAAGGTGAAGCAGGCTTGCCCTTGTCCTGGCATTCCTCAATGATGAGGGCACCTCCTATCGCCATAAACACCGAAATAATGATTGGCATAACTGACACGACAACTTTTAAGAACATCATAATTAACTCCAAAATGTGGGCAAGGGAATATACTACATCGAAAGTAGATGCCCTTTATGGTGACCGTTGCGCAAGTAAGCCAACTACCTGCGTAGAGAGTCTGACCACACGGAAAATATACCGCCAATACTCCCTATTACTACCGAAAGAGCGAACCACCACAGGCGAACATATCCGTCAGAAACGCTTGCAACCCATAGCCCAGAATAAGCGCCAGCGAGTAAGAATACCGACAGGGAAGCTATAACGTACTCCTTCCGCATTGCTACACATCCCGCTAATTGCCATAAAACCCACAAGCTGAACCTATATTACTATCAATCTAGCACTCGTAAGGGTTTTCCTGGAAAAGCTCAGTGAACCTTAGTGTAATACCGCCCTCTTCTTCGTCCACTTCAATGGTGTAATCCTTAATGTAGAGCTTTGCGGCTGAGCCACCGGCTAAAAGGTGCATCATGAAATGATTAGTCTTCTTCTTTACGGCAGTGCCGTAGCTAACTTTGTTGTCGCCGGTAATAAATGCAACGTCGGGGTCGATTGTGGCGATATGGCTTACGAATCCGCCGCCGTGGTCTTCCGATTCAGTGTGCATATAACCTTTGAGTAAGACCGGCGGCTTATTTTCCGCAACGTAACGAAGCTTCTCCCAAGAGTCGAACATGAACTCGATAGTCAAATTCTGTTCGTTTGCAAAGGTTAGGAACGGGGTTGCCATGATTAACAATCCTTTCAGTGGGTTTAAATGGACATCAGGTTTCCAATCTGCTTGCCCTACACATATATTCTATCACAGATTTAGCGCCATACACCCGAAACGGAATCTGTCACACCTTTAAGGAATAGAGAAAGCCCCTCAGCTTATTACTGAGGGGCTTTCAGCATGTCGTTAGATGGTAAGGGTGCCCTCCCGGTCGTCGAACTCATCCACGTAGGTTGAGTAAGACCAATCGCTTTCTACCATCTCCCGGAACTTATCGGCAAGCTCACCGTCAGCCTTTACGGTAGCGAAGAGAAGATAGTCATTAGCCTTAAAGAGGAAGTTACTAGGTTCCCTGATGGTTGCCACCAGAGGCACATAGTCCACAAAGCGACCCATCCAGCCGCCATACTCTCGCATCTCCAGGGCCAACAGGAAGGTGCCGCCTTCGTTTTCCTCAATCGCCTCAACCTTAGCAATTTCGTTCTCAATAAGTGCATTGAGGGTTGCCTGACGGTCAAGCTCAGTCATTTCACCAAGCTTGAAGCGACCCTCTTCGACCTCTTCGAGAAGCTGGCGACCCATGAAGTTGATGATGTTGATAACCTGTGCCATGATGTGAACCCCTTTCGGTAGAAAACTTATTAAACCAAGTGTACCACAGAAATAAACATGTAGCGAACATTGACTTACTATGCCTGAGTGGGCAAAAAGAAGAGCCTTAGGGTGGGTACCCTAAGGCTCTTCAACGTCCCATCCTCCCCAGGATTCAACATTGTTACAATCATAGCATAATGTCAGCTTCTTGTACACCCCCTTTTTTCAATAGGTTACAGGCGATGAAGCTTTGCCAATGATACGCCGCATGTGTAGTGCGAAAATCCATAGTGGGTAACACGTCCATTTATAGTAATTCACTGAGCATACGCCGTAGTAGGCGCACATAAACCCCCTCGTTGCAAGCCCTCTGCAATAAGGGGGTTTATATATTTAAGCACTAGATAGTTTCGAAGTACTCCATTAACTCCTTCGCCTCAGGAGTCGTTACCATATCAACAGCAAATCCATCTTCGAGGTCAATAGCAGAAATCTCTACAGCATTCTCGCTAAGAATAAGGGTTGCCTCGATACCTGCATCAAGCTCAACGCGCACCGTGTCACTCTGAACAATATACGGACCGTAGACAACAGAGCCATCGGCGGCACGCTTGAAGCCCTTAATACCGGCAATCAGTTCATCCACGTTAGTAATGACACCCTCAGTAAGTGCAATGTCCACAGAGGAAATGAAGTGGCGGTCAGTGTTGTAAATGGTCTGCATAACGACAACCTCTCAGTCTAGGAAAGTGGCTGTAGCTTTTCATTGGAAATCATCTTCCTTGCTACACCTATAGTCTATCACAGATTCTAAACCATGCGCAAAGCAAATATAGGCGAGGTGGAACATCCATACTACCATAGATGCATTCTTCTCTTATATGCTAGTATTCCTTACTCTTCCGGGTGTTCGGCGTGCCAAGCCGCTCGTTCATCAGACTGAATAGTATCCCTTATGTCTCGTTGCCCTTTAAGAACCTCACGCATACTTTCAGCTTTCTCGACCATCTTATCGCGATACTCTGCCTTTTCCTCTTTGGAGGCAGGCTCGAAATACTCGATGCCAGTCGCAGAAGAAACATGTATCTTGCGTGGCGCTTCGATACTCTTGTCAAAAGAGCTTGCCCATGTCCCATTGCCAGTATCGTGAAACTCAAGTTCCTCAATGCCGTAAATCTTACCTATCTCTTTAGGAGTCCTAGCACAACGTAAATAGTCCCCGCCAAAGTAAGGTAAGACAGCCCCACGGTCAATGTCACCAAGCGCCTGCAAAGTCTCAATCTTACCATCACCCTCGTGGACAACAATACCCTTTGGGCAACCCCACATGTTCATAGGCTCATCAATAAACTCACCACGAATAAGCACCATGTCACACTCGCTTGTAAGCACAACACCCGCGACACTTGAGTCATTCGTCAAAAAGATGGGACCAGACACAACAGATGAACCCTTAATAGAACTAAACCTATGCACATACGCACCATCAGAAACACGGGCACGACCCGAAACCCACGAGTGATTGACCACCTGCGTCTGTTCGCCAAGTAGTTCAAGCGAAGGCTCTTCAAGGTATAGCCCCTCAAAATTACGACCAATCACCTGCGCAAAACCAGTAACTAACGATTCATCCACATGGGCACCGTCAATCACCTGGGCAAAATCAGAAATGAGCGACTTGCCGCTAACTGTAGACGGGTAACCAACATGGGCGTGACCAGTCACCTGAGAATCACCCGAAACATAACCTGACACGAACGCTTCATCTGCAATCCAGCAATCACCTTCGTTAGAAAGCGAGTTTCCAGTATCAAAAGTAACATACCCGCCAAGGTCACCCGGCTCAACCGGCGGCAACCCAAACGGACGCTCAATCCTACGCAAAGCACGAATACGATAATACCTTGTGCCACCAATAGTGACACTGTGCTTATCGGTAGTCAAAATCTCGTACTTAGCACTACGCAAAGTAGCCCCATCCGGGAGTAGCATCTTACACTCGTTACTCAGGGAAAGAAGGTCAGAGCGAACACCTGCGCTTGCACGCGCAACAAACGATTTTACAGAACCCATATGCAGGCTCCTCCTATTCTATTATTCCCGTTACCGACACGCGGCAATGCCATGCCACTATGAGTGCCAGGCAACCAGCATGGGGATAGCGGGAGCATATTTCACATGCACCATTTCAACAGTGCATACAACCCGTATATCGCAATCTAGAACAGCTCAAAAGGTCGCCTTTGCGGGGTGAGATGAATATTGCTTGGCATAAACTATGAACTAACCGCGAACTACGCCTGCGCAATTCTAGGGCGTGATGCCTGGGGTATTCACCTGAACAATGCCTGGGGCAAACACCTGGCATGAAAACCGCGTAGAAGCCAGTACCTACAAGCCATCTGAGGGGGTTGCAGAGTAATCGGCTGTAATAACAGTGTTGCGCGACAGTGACATTGACGAACTAAGGAAATATGCTGAGGATGAGTGTGGCGCATTGCATCATTGCCTACTGTCACAAACCTCTGGGAAACCTGCAAGCGAATAAAAAAAGACCCTCAAGCCTGTAGGGACAGGCTTGAGGGTCTTTCACACAATGGTGCGTCTGATAACTATAGTATATCAGGCGTTGCTACTAAAAGCAACTTTTTTCTTCATTTCTATACTGTTAGGAAGCTCACAAGTTCCCGCATGTCACGCAATTCCTGTTCGGTGGAGTCGAGACGGTCATAGACCTGCTCAATCTCCTGGTTAGCCGCCTTGTATGCTTCCTGAATGTTGTTGGGGTTGCGTAGTGAACCCGTGTAGAGAGGCGAGTAGAAATCTTTACGGAACAGCCCAGTTAGCATTGCGGGACGTTCCGGCTTCTCGAATAGGTTCTGGTAGGCTTTGGCGGCTTTCACGCCCAGGTGACGCATCATTCCCAGATATTTGGCGTATGCGAAACCCTCCGTGGGGTCGTCTACAGCTACAGGCGAGAACCTGTTTGAGCAGTCATAGGTTTCGGTGTCGGTTACTAGCTGTAGAGGGTATTCCCAGGCGTTCCAGCCTGAAACGCGCATGTAGCCGGTAGTACCGTCATCTAGGGTTACATGCGCCTCCTTCCCCTTGATGCCGTCTACTCGGAAGTAGCCTCGCGAACGTCCAGCATGATTACTGTTCTTCTTGCAGTTGAATCGGTAGACGCGCCCAACGGTGAGGGTCGCGCCTCGCAATTCCAGCTGAGGGTGGGTTAGTGACTCGAAGTACCGAGGCTCCGCGATACTGTAGGTATCTTCGGGCATCTCTTCGAATAGCGTAGCGGTCGCTTCACTGTATCGGATGCGTTGCTTTGCAACCCAGGCGCGCGCCTCACTTACCGCCTCAGCGTATTCGTCTAGGCGCTTGCAGATAGCCTGCTTCTGCTGGTGGGTTAGCTGTAAACCTACTTCCACGTCTAGCGCCACATGTGCGGCGTTGTATGCGCTAATAGGGTCTTTAAGGTCAGTACCGCTAAGGTTCGTGATGATTTGCTGGGCGGCGCGACTCTTAGCGCAGTACAACAGCCAATCCTCAGCCGTGGCATTAGACACATGCTCCCAAGGCTCATCAGGGGTAATGGTTGCGGTTTCAATGTCGCCATTAGGTCGCAGTAGTCGCGCCTTACCATCAGTCGTTACAGTCAGGACGCGGTAGACGTATGGTTCATCAATGAGGATGCCGCCTCGATTTACAGCAGAAATATCCATGATTCTTCCTTCTAGGGGTGTTGGTTGGGTATTGGGTGCCCACGGGATGCTACATGCCAGAGATGCCGCCGTAGGTAATCTCCAGGTTGTACATGTCCATACCGTCAATAACGACAGGCGCGTCAATATATCCGTTTGCCGTCATTCGGATAATTTCATCTTTAATGCGTACCGCCAAGCCGTAAGGTACAGGTTCGCTTTGCGTAAATGTCATCTTGGAGGGTTCCCAGTTATCCGGCACATAGTCATCATCTTCATCATTAGAGGGGAGATAGAAAGGCTCTTCGATGGTGAACTTTACGACATAGTTGCCTTGTTCCTGCGGGTCGTTCGCCTGCTTAATCTCGACATTCTCGACAGCGAACTCGTCATGCCACCAAAAGTCGGCAAGCTTATCGGGACTAGGGGTGACAGCCTTAAACTTGAAGTTAGAAGTGAAACGCATAGGGACTCCTTGAGGGGTTGATGTGCTGAGCGTGATACTTAACGCCCCATATTTAAAAATAGTGTACCACAAATTCACCCTTGCATCAACCATGACTTAGGGGGTTGTCCGTACCCCAACATAGGAAAAAGTGGGTTGTACGACGTATTAGCCGTCATGCAACCCACCCTGCTATCAGTGAACCGAATAGATGCAACTACTCACCGTCGCCGGTACGCCCCATCAGAGCACACCACCAATCGACAGGATACTTCAATAGGGCACCAATCACGCGCCACAGAACTACGACCAAAGCAGTTAGTCCAGTAGTGACAAAGCACAGTACAAGAGATGTAACCGGCGCAACCCACAACATCGCCCACAACTCAGGCACAGAGCTTCTATTAGGAACCACATTATCCGGGGCGAAGATATGGACACAGACCGCAACACCCGCAAACAGCAACCCAGTGAGGAACGTCATTTTTGCCAAGTTGAAATACTGTCGCTTACCGAATGGTTCATCATCTTTATCCATTAGCGCGAACAGCTGTAGAACAATTCCAGGTAATACCGTGAAAAAGCTACCAAACACCGCAAAAAGCATTAAAGAGTCAGTGGCAACAGAACTAAAAAACATGATAAGCGCACTCCTATAGAAAACAGTAATTAATATCTATGATATGCGTGAAGTCGTGGCGCTGTCAATCAACAAATAAGTTGCAAACCATTGCGAAGCAACCACCATCAACTCAACACTCACCGAACTACCACCCCCCCCACTAGCGGGAATCGTGCCCAAACTCTAATTAAGCGGAAACACCATCTGCACCCCAAAGCAGAACATGCTTATCCCAATAACGCCAATAGCTACACCTAGAATAGCGTCCATTGCAGTATCAAGAGGAGATGAAGTAATCCCAATAGCCAACATCACCAACAATAGACCAATGCCTGCAATTAGCAAGAAAAATACCACATGGAACACGGAAGCAATACTAGCCCCCGTAACAGCTACCTCCAACATGGCGCACTACAACCCATTAATGATGTCGCCGCCACCACTGTTATTACTACTCACTGAACTAGTGTCACCTGTACTAGCTGGAAGTGTACCCGCGTTCGGGTTATGCGGAAATGCGTTCGCCAAACCCCAGCGCACCGTGAAAGCACCAACAATACCCGTAAAAACCCCAATAAAGCCCTGGAACTTGTTCTTAGCCTGCAAGATAGTCACAAACCCCTGGTACACCAACATTGCGCCTACGCCTGCAAACGCCAAGAAAATTGCTGAATGAACCACGGCATCCATATTGATAGTGGCGGCAACAGTGCCAATAGACATAGGTTACTCCTAAAAATGAAATTAGTAGACAAATAGCGACTATAACCCCGTGCGCTAGAGAATCATGCACGCCACAGATAGGGCAATGCCGACCACGCAAACGCCCATCCAAAGAACCCAAATAGGTGCTTCCCGTGCATCTGTAGTGCCTATAAACTTAGACATTGCGCGAAAAAATCCAAAAAGGCAAAGCACAAGGGAACATACACAAAGCACAGACAGTACCGAACTATCAATATGTAAAGTCATTACGTGCCACTCCTAGCAATATTGAGAAACATGCCACCCAGTATAACACCTTAAAGTCGCTCTATGCTGGACTGCTGATGCGGGGCGCAAACAGCTACTCTTCTTCTTCATAGGGGAACATCAGGTCTTCGATGTCATCGTCAGCGGTGATGTCCCAGCACTCCATGTACAGGCGGTTCGTCTCCTTACACGCCTCCAGATGCTCATCACTCAAAGCGGCATAAGCGACCGGGCTAACATAACCCAAAATCAGCTGAGGTGAAAACACGTCATAGAAGAACCCCGGCGCATCATTAAAGTAATTCCCAGCCGCAGAAATATAGTCAGCTTTACGGTCATTAACCGTACCATCCGGCTTAAATTGCTCTGAATAGAAACGCGGCGACTCATCGCCATCAATGTCCTCATACTCAAGGTCTGTAACAAACCGTGAAGCAAACGAATCCGCTTCACGCAGTAACTCATCTTTCGGGATTCCAGTATTGCGGGACACCTCATCAGCCGTAAGCATAGAACCACTAAGGAACGCAGGAATACCGCACATGTTATCTACACGCCCTGCCTGCATCTCATGCCTATAGTAGTCAATGCGGGCATCAATGACCTCACGGCTAGGCAAAGCCTTTAGAGGCTCCAGAATATGATAGGGCACCTTGCCTTTAGCCGCATTCGTATCCCAGTCTAAAGCCTTCTCAATAGCTTCCTTCAAGTCCGGGTCTTCGTCAATACGAAACGCCCTCAACAGGTCGAACACAACGTTAGCCACACGCAACAGGTCAGCGGGCGCGGTAACAGTATCAGGGGTGACTTCAACCCACACGGGTGCTTCCTTGGTGCTCTTCTCAGCCATAGTATTCCTTCCAGACATTGAAATCGGGTTTATAGGACTAGGCGGATTACCCAACCCATACACAACAATTGTAACACGCCTTAAAAGGTTTCATACTGGAACACTTGCTTCTCAGTACAGAGGGCATACGCCTCCACTAAGGTGCGTGTATAACAAATCACCCCTATGGATTCTAACTCCATAGGGGTGATTACAGCTTAGACGTTGATTAGAACCTCTCCATCTTCGGGGTCGAGGCTGTAGATAGCCTTGTCGAGGCGGTACCCGGTAATTTCGTCTCCCTCGTAGCGAGAGGTAAGCGCCTCGAAGTCCTCAGCAGACTCAGGGGTAGCGTCCACCTCACGTGCCCCGTGGTCATTTCCTAGAGTAAGGGTGATGGTGTTGTCGTAGTCGTTAATGTCGATGTGGTCTACATTGACTTCACAGCAGTTGGAGTACTCATAGTTTGCGTGGGGTGCAAGCTCTGCAAGTTCCTCAGCGGAAAACTCAAAGTTGAAAGTTGCGACGGACATGATTGCCACCCTTCGGTAGTTGGTTAATGCTTCGTGGCTTTCAGGTTTCTTTCCCGATTGCCTTATATCTATAGTCTATCACAGATTTAAAACCATATGCAAACTAAATATTAGTGAGGTGAGACACATAATAGTTAAGTAGCTAACTAGTCGCACTCACCAAACAGCACTCACCCAATCAAGAGTGAAAAGAATACAAGTACCGCAAACCACATAAGGTAATCCTCAGTACTCATCTTAAAATAAAGAGAACACAAGCTTAGAACAATACAACCAGCAAAGAAAAACATGTAACCCGCTAAGGTAATAGTTGGGTAAAACAGAGGAAGTAACTATCATAGTGTCTCAAGCCGCCACAGAACGCCCATAGGGGCGCTCGCAGGACATGCTTAGGCACAAGCGCTAATTGAGTCGCAAGGCAACCCCCACACAGGGAGCCACCCCACGACTCAAAACCAAAGCACACCAGTTACTACACGGTAGCAAACGTTACAGAACACTTGAAGACCGGCTGACCATCCACAAACTCAACAAGCTCCTGACCCTGCTCAACACGATTACGCATCGAAATATAGAACTCATTGAACAGGCGACGCATCAACACCTCACTAGAAACAACCTCACCTACCACCTCAGCAGTCATCTTAACTCGACCAATAACCCACCCCTCATCACCGGGGCGCTTAACCGGGTCGGTCGCCAGCACATCATAGGTGATATGCGCATCCTCACCCGAACTCCAAGAAACGAACTCCAATGCCATATCAGCCGAAGCCCAAGCAGAAACATCTCCCACATGGCGAGTGCCCATCGGGGCGAATGACAGGTGAGCGGTAGTGTACGGCTCCATGAGCTTAATGGTGGTAGACATGGTAAGCATCTCCAATCAAGAAGTGGACGGTTAATAACTTCTAACGGGGAACCCCGTCAAGATACTCTAAGTGTACCACATATTTTAGGGTGTGCGCAAACCTGGAGTGGGTGGTGTGTAGGTGACCCGACATATAAGAGCCATGCACAAACCACTCCATTGCCTCACCACACCTCCTACAGGCAACCAGTCGCCACATAGAGGGGCGCTCGCAAAGGAACCCGAAAACAGCACCCCTACAAAACCACCTCGCCATTAAACCGCTAACCAGAAGGAAAGACTACCTGATTTATCATCGCCCCAATCCTAGCGTAGCAATCACCCACTTCATTACGCACCCAAATAAGCCGACGCTCACACTTCTCAATGTCAAACAAAATATCAGAAGTTATACGCCACAAATTACCACGACACTCACTATAACTATCAGACCAAAGGTAGCTACTCTCAAGCTCATCACGACTAGGCAGACACAAAGGCTTATCCCTACTATCATTACCAGAAGTGAAACCATCAAGGAAAATACCCTTAAGAGATTCACCAAGCGAGATTAAACCATCGGAATGCGTAGCCTTACAGCAAGCATCCTCCAAACCAGACTCACAACCACTAACACGGACAGTATTGTCACTAAAAGTCACAGACACACAACCAGGCTTACACTCAGAAAAAGCTACAGCCTCGCCTGCAAGGTAACCCTGACGGAACTCATCGAACGCCTCCAACCATTCTATGCGCCCATCCTCAACCCACTCACGCCCCCACAAAAGAGACGAACCAACCCTATCCAGATAACCAAACATCTTGTCAGCTGATGCCCAATCATTCAGAACCAGATGAACCCAAGGCTCTCCACTATTTGCACGATAGCGAGTCAAAGCCTTCAAATCATCCGAACACTCAAACACAGCCTTCTCAAGATTCTTAAGGCGACGCTCATGATTAAAAAGCTCCAAAGCATCACGCTCCGACGCATTAGCCCGCAACAGATTCTTATTAAGATTACTAACCGGAACATCCTCAAGCATCTCACCGTCACCATTCAGACCAGAAACAGAAATTGACACTGAGCTACCACCCATACCCGACTCCACCTTAGTAGAGTGAACATGAATAACTCCCCTTTGCGTATAGACAACATCACGCGGATAAACAGACATAACTAAAAACCTTTCAAAAACTCAACAGGACAGAAAGAACAACCGCCTACACACAAGGCGCTCGCCAACTAAAGCACAGCCACCCCATACAGACAGTTAAACCCAAAAACCTAGCCGAAGGATTCAGCGGCTCCCATACGCTACTACCCACTAGGCGGCGAACCTCACCCCCCCTAGATGGTGAACCCCAGCTCACGATAGAAACCTACCAGCTGTTCACGCAACCACCGAACATACCCGACGCTCTTATCAATGTCGAACAGTACGTCAGCAGTAGCCGCCATCAGCACACTGCAACACTTAGCATAGTTATCAGCCCAACAGTAGCGGTTACCATCAAGTTCCTCACGAGCAGGCAGGCACTTAGGCTTACCCTCACCAGCGCTAAACATGTCAAGGAACACGTCACGCAACGCCGCAGGAATTGAAACACCCTCATACTTGCTCGACTCAACGTAAGAGTCAATATCCTCAAAAGAGCTGATAGGCAGAAGCTTCACAGTATCCGCTGACACCCAAAGGTCATCGTCACCAACCGCAATCCGCAGATAAACACAACCCCTATCAGTATCATAAATAACCCCCTCACGGTCACCCACACCACCAGAGCCACCATAAAGAACAATCCCAGTCTTAAGCTTATTATCAACAACCTTAAAATAGCCATGCCCCTCATATTTACGCTCGAACTGATAGATACCACCAACCTCAAGCTTAACACCAGCCCACTTACAATACTCACCCAACTCAGGCTCAACCCAACGGCGGTTCCGATACTTCAACCAGCCCGCATGGAAATCCTCAAACGCCCGCAAACACTCAGCACGCTTACCCACAACCCACGCGCCCGCCTCAACAAGGTTAGCCTCAGCCTCCTTCAAGTACCCAAGAACAGTATCAACAGACTCACAGTCAGACAACGACAAATCAACAGCCTGCCCCTCCATCAACCTACCCAAAGCCCTAACACCATCACCAGGACTAAACACAGCATCACCTAAACGACTCAGGCGACGCTCACGGTCAAACCACACCAACGCCTCAGCATCAGACACATCAACCCCCAACGGAACCATACCCTCACCAATAGGAATGTTCGAATGAACTACACCATCACCAGTAACACCAGACACAGCAAAAGAGTCACCCGCACGCGAACGCTCCACAATAACAGACCCAACATGCAGAACACCCACACTAGTAGACACAACATCACCAGGAAAAACAGACATCAACAAAACTTCCTTTCAAGAAACTCAATGAAGCAGGCAGAACACCCACCCACAAAAGACAGAGAAATGATAGAGAAAGGGGTGGGCACCCAAACAGGAACAATGACCCACCCCTCAACTCTCACAAGACATGGCTAACCAAACACACGCTCACGCGCATAAGAAACCACATCATCCACAGCGTCCAAAATCTCCAAAGCCAGCGCCTCATCATCCTTAGCAACAGCCTCAGCCCAACCGGGAGCAAAAGAAGACGCAAGGTTACGCAACTCATTGTACGACCACTGCAAGCGACGCTCTTTCTCATCCACCCCATCCCACACACTAGGGTTAGCAGACGTAGCGCTCGCATCAAACGTCGCCAAATCCAAAACCGCCGCCTTCACAAAACTACCCGTAGAGAACAGCGCACCCACCTCAGACAAAGAAGACACCAACAAAGCATAAGTGTTCTTAGCCCTAACCTGAATCTCAACACCAAGGCTTAAAATCGCGCTCACACCATGCGCTTACCAAAAATCAACCTCCAGAGGTTGATTTTTACCCCCTAAAAATGAGAATCTGCACCAAAGTGCATAACGCCCTGACTAGGGCAAATGATACATTCCCCCACATACCGAAACACCCAAAAATACCCCGTGCCACAATGCACACAAAAACCCACCCAAAAAACCTGAAAAACGTCATAATTACCACCAAAACCCCTGTGCCAAAGACACAAACAACCCAATTCACCTCAAAAATCTATATAAAACCCCTGAAAAACACCTTAAAATCAACTTCTACAGGTTGATTTTAAGCCACCACTACAGCCCCATCACCCAAAACGCAAAAACGCCCTGACTAGGGCAAATGATACATTCCCCCACATACCGAAACACCCAAAAATACCCCGTGCCACAGCACGCTACCAAAAACACAAGAAAAGGAGAAAGAAAAAAGGGGAAAGAGCAATCAACCGCGTGAGCAATATGACCCACACCACACCCAACCCCAACCACCACACCACCTTCCACCCTGCCCAACCTACCCACACACTTCGCCACCATCTACCACCACTCACGCCCACTAACCGTTTCTAGCCCTACCGTATATACCGTGCGTCACCCTGTATGTGTTTACCCTGTCTTCCTATCCACCTATTACTTGTGCCTGTCGTGTATTACTTAGTTTATGTGTTTACCCTTATGTGTTTCTAGCTTATGTGCCCTTCCTCTGTTCTTGTGTTCCTTTCTTGTGCTTCCTTTATCTTTCTTTTGTTGCCGCTTTTCTTGTGTGTCTCTGTATGGGCGTACCGTGTGTCTGTTCCTTTCTTTTCTTGTATGTGCCCGCCTGTATCTGTTATTGCTTTTGTACCTTACTGTGCTTGCGTGTTGTGCGCTTCTGCCTCTCTCTGTTTTTGGTGCCCTTGTGTCTGTGCTTGTCTTTTATGTGTTGGTGTGTGTTTACTGTTTGTTCCCTACCTGTATCTACTGTGTGTTTGGTGTTTCCCTGGTGTTCCTTTCTTATGTTTCCTTTGGTGTTTGGTCTTTTGGTGTTTAGGCTTGTTTCCTTTTGGTATGGGTGTTTTTTGGTGTTTGTTTTTGGTGTTGCCCAAGTTCTTTGTGTGGTTTTGGGTTTGTGGTGTGTTGTTTTTGGGGGTTTGCTTTGGGTGGTGGGGTTGGTTTTTTTGTTGTGGGGGTGTTTTTGTGGGGTTTTTGTTTGTTGGGTGGGTGTTGGGGGTTTTGTTTTTTGGAGGTTGTCTGGGTGGGGTTGTTTTGTGGGCTATGTTTGTGGTGTACTATTTTTTTTGTTTTTCTGTTTTGGAGTGTGGTTGTTGTGGTTGTTGGGCGTGGTGTTTTGGAGTCTGGTGTGGGTGTTGGTGGTTTGGGGGCTGGGTTGTTGTCTGGTGGGTTGTCGGGTTCTGTGTGTTCGGTGTTTGTTCCGGGTGGGGTTGGTGTTGATGTTTTGTCTGGTGGGTTGTTGGGGTTGTTGGGGGCTGTTGGTCGGGTTGGGGTGTTTGGTGGTTCTCTTCGTGGGGTTGTTGGTGGTGCTGGTGATGACGGGTTGATGGATGTTGGCGTGTCGGTGGGGTGGGGTTCGTCTGGTGTTGTTGATGGTGTGGGTGGTTTTGCGGGTGTTGGTGTTGGTGGTGGGTTTATTGAGGGGTTTTGGGGTGGTGGCGAGGGGTTTTCTGAGCCTACTACTGATGGTGTTGCTATAGGGGTGCCCTCTACGGGGCTTGAGGTGGCTTCTGAGGGGGTTTTATCTGTTGGTGGTACTGTTTTACCTCCTGCTGGTTTTGAGGCGATTGAGGGTGCTTCTGGCGGTTCGGGCTTGTTTGGGGTTGTGGGTGGTCGTGGTGTGAGGTTTGGGTCTTCATCGGGTTTTGGTGGTTCCGTGGCGGGTGGGGTTGATGGGTTGTTGGCGGTGTTGGGTTGTTCGCCGGTGGGGTTGTTTCCGGTGTCGGGGGTGTGTGGGTTGCCTATTGGTTTACCCGTTGGTGATTTTGTTGGTGGGGTTGATTTTGATGGGGTTGGCTCTGCTGGGTTTGGTGGTGTTGGGGCGGGTGCGTCTGATGTTGGTGGTGGTTCTGCTGGGTTTGGTGTTTCTGTTCCGTGGTTGGTTTCTGGTGTTTCGGGGTTGGATGCGTTGGCTGGTTTGGGTTCTGTTTCGGGGTTTGGTGTTGATTTGTCGGGGGCTGTTGGTGTGTTTGGTGTTCCGGTGGTGTCTGGTGTTTCGGCTGTTGGGGGGTTGTCTTGTTCTTGGGGTTTGTCGTCTGCTGGGTTGGGTGTTTTGGGTGGTGGTGGTGTTGGTGTTGGGTTTGGGCGTAGGGTTGGTGTTTGGGGTGTTGGTGCTGGTGGTTTTGTGCCGGGTGTGTCTGGTGTGGTGGGTGCTGTTGAGGGTTTTGGGGATGTTTCTGGTGGTGGTTTTGTTGATGGTGGTGTTGGTGCTGTGGTTGATGTTGATGGGTGGTTGTGGCGTTCTCTTGTGTTTGGGGCGGGGTTGGTTCCGTCTGGGTTTGGGTCGGTGTTTGGCGGTGGTGTTTTGTCGGTTGGGGTTGCTGGTTCTTGTGGCGGTGTGGTTGGGGGTGTGTCTGGTTTGTGGGGTGTTGGGGGTTTGTCTGGTGTGTTTGGTGGTGGTGTTTTGCCTGGTGGTTCGCCGGTGGGTTCTTTGGTTGGTGGTTTGAGGGGTGTTTCGTCTGTGGTGGGGTTGGTTGATGTGGTGTCTGGTGTTGGTGGTGGTTTGGGGTTGTCGGGGGTTTGTCCGGTGTTTGGTAGGGTTGCGGGTTTGGGTTCTGGTGTTTTGTGGGGGTTGTTGCGTGGTGGTTTGGATGGTGTTTTGGGGTCTGTTGGTGGGCGTGTTTTGTCTGGTGTTGTTGGTTCGGTGGTTTCTGGGCGTGGTGGTTTGGATGGTGGGTTGGGTTTGGGGTTTGTGGCTGGTAGTGAGGGGTTTGGTTCGCCGGTGGGTGAGGTTGTTGGTGGTGGTGGGTCTGCTGGGTTGTTTGGTCGCTCTGGGTGGGGTGTTTCTGGTGGTTGGGTTGATGTGCCGGTTGGTTCGCCGGTGTTGGGGTTGGGTGTTTCGGTGGGTGAGGTTGTATCGGTTTTGGGTGGGTAGTGTGTTGTTGTTGGTATAGGAAGATGCCCCTGGTTTCCCGTGTTTGTTCGGGTTGCCGGGGGCATCTTTTTGTGTTTAGGGGGTTATTCTTCGTAGTTGGGGTGGTTGGTGATGGTGTTGATGTGGTGGTTGGTTTGGTTGGCTAGGTTGGTGTGTCCTTCTTTGGTTGCGGTGTCGTGTACGGTGGTGAGGTAGTCTTTGGTTCGCCAGAGGATTTCGGTGTCGGATACCCAGTGCATTTCGTCGGGGATGGCGTAGTAGTCTGAGATGTTTTGCCAGAGGGAGGTGAGGGCTTCTTCGAGGGTTTCTTGGTGGGTGGGGTTGTTTAGGAGGGTGTTGTATTCAGGGTGGTTTAGGGTGTCGTGGAGTGCTAGTGCGGTTTCGGGGGTGAGGGGTGCGGTGTTGGTTTCGGGGATGTTGAAGGTTTTGGGTAGGGTGTCGGTGTCTTCGTAGTTTTCGGTTGCTTGGAGGACTGACCAGAGGTTGTAGCCGCCTTCGGGGGTGTCGTATTCGTCGGGTTCGTGGATGATTACGCGGGTTTCTCCGTTGGCTTTGAGGGTGTGGGCGATGGTGATGTCGTTGTAGTGTTCGGTGCTGTACCAGATGGTGATGTTGTCGTCGTTTTCGACTGCGTAGTAGTCGGGGGTGGAGGTGTCTTCTCGGGTGCCGATGTTTACGGCTTTGAGGTCTGTCAGGTCGTTGGTGGTTAGCAGTCCGTTGGTGCGGGTGAGGTTGATGTTTGCGGGTGCGTTGAAGCTTGCGTGGCGTAGGCGTGCAGTGGCGTGGTTACTATCGGTTACCTTGTCGATGGTGTAGATTGCCATGCGGTCGTCAGCCTCATTGTTGGTGGGAATGAAGAGGATTCCGTCATTGGTGTTGAGGGTTTCCCAGTAGAGGAAGGGGGTGATGGTTCGCATTGTCATTACTCTCTTTCTGTGTTTAGTGTTTGGTATTTTTCCCTTTGGTTTCCCTATGTGGTTAGGGTAGGGGCGGGGTGATGGGTTGATTTTCTCTCAGCCCATCACATTTAGATTGTACCACATATTCTATGGTGTAGGTGTCTTAGGTGGTGTGTTTCAGGTTTCTTGTGTATGCAGGTCGTGGTACAGGGCGGTTTTCTTGCTTTATGGGGGGGGTGGTGTAGTATGGGGGTGCAATTATTTTTTTGTTTTTTCTTTTGGAGGTTTTTCCATGTTGCACAATGTTTTTGATGAGTACCCTGGCTTCAAGTTTTTCTCTGCTGAGGACGTGTTGAAGGTGCGTTCTTTAGGGCTTCCCAAGTCTACTTATGATTGGGAGAATGAGCATTTTGAGTTAGTTTCTAGCGTTCTTGGTGTCTCTACTGAGTTCATGTATGAGCGTTTGAAGGAAGCGTTTGAAGGCGGTTCTGCTGGGTGGGGTATTTACTGTGAATGGGGCGACGGGTTGTCTTTGGCTGAGTTGGAGGATAAGGGGTTGCCGCGCGCTGAGGTGATGCGCCTGTATGAGGAGGGTTGCCTTAATGGTGGCATCTGGGAGGGTGCTTTATTGTTTACTCGCGCCCAGTTTTGGGGTGGTGCCGGTAAGGGAGTTTGGAGTGGGTCTGGTGAGGGCGCTTTAAGGTTCAACCCTGAGTTTTTTGAGTGTGTGAAGACATTTAGGGCTGTTGGTGTGGAGCCTCATGTTACTGATGATTTTTTGTTTACGCCGTCGCCTGAGTATGGGTTTTTGTCGGCGGCTGAGTTGTTGCTGTCGGGTGATGAGGCGCTGGTTACTCTTGCGCTGGAGGATGCGCGTGAGTGTGCGTTGAAGCGTCGTGCTGATGTTGTGGGTCGTGCGTGGGTTCGTGCTGGTGAGGGTAATGTTCCTGTGCCGGGGAATGTTGTTGCTTTGACGGAGGCGGGTATTGTTCCGTCTGCTGGTGGCGGTTCTTTGGGTGATTTGGGGGCTTTGGCTGAGGTTTTGCGTGTCCCGTGGGGTGTTTTGGTTCGTCGTTTCGCTGAGGTTGATGGGCGTTCTGATGGTGTCCGTTGGGCTGGTTTGCCTCCGCATCGGGTGGCTGATGGGTCGGGTGTTTCTAAGGATGCGCTGGTGGGCATGTGTGAGTCGGGTGAGTTGCTGTCGGGTAGTAGGTATAGTGATGGTGATTGCCTTGTTGAGGCTGTGCATTTGATGCCTGTTTATGGGGATGATGGTTCGGTGGTTGATTGGGTATTTTTCCCTGGGTCGGTGCGTCTTGTGGCTGAGTTGCGTGATTGGGGTTGGGGTTCTGACCGTATTGTTCAGTTTTTGGAGGAGCCGTCGCCGTGGTTTGGGTTGGTTGCGCCTGTTGAGTATGCGCGTCTTGGTGATGAGTATGTGGATGCGGTTCTGGCGGTTGCGCGGTATTGTGGGTAGTCGCTTGTAGGTTCTGGGAGGGGTGAAGCTTTCTGTTTCGCCCCTCCCAGTTTTTAGTGTTTTGGGGGTGGGGTTTGGTATCATAGTTTCATAATTATTTTTCTTTCTACTGTGAGGGTTTTTAATGTCCGTTCGTGTTATTTCTAGTGCGCAGGCTGAGGTTCTTGCTGGTGTGAAGCAGGGGGTTTGTGAGTATGTTGATGTGAAGCTTGGTTCTGGTGATGTTGTGATTACTGAGTCTCTTCAACGTGTTTTGTTGTTTCATTGTTGTGCGGCGGTTGGGCTGTTTATGCTTCGTGAGCATGATAGGGGTCAGCCTTATTATTCTGCTTATGGTGGTAGCGGCAAGTTCCCGCTGACCCTTGAGGGGGTTAAGGAGATGCTTTGCAAGGCTGTTGATGACTTGTGCGAGGCGGGGTATCTTGATGTCGCTGAGGGTGATGGGCAGAAGCTTACTTCTTACATTTGTGAGGGGATTAATGTTGCTGTCAGTAAGGGTTTGAGGGGTCTTACTGCCGTGGAGTCGGCGTTTAGGGATTTGCAGGGTGTTTATACTGAGGGTGCTGTATGTAAGTATTTGGGCGTGACTTCGGGTGAGTTGGAGGAGATGGTTAAGAGTAATCGTGTGCTTAGGTTCCCTTTGTCCGATTTTTCGAAGCATCCGGCGTGGGCGGGTGTTATGGGGTACCCTGGTTTCCAGTTTGAGGGTGGTTCTGTGAGGGAGGATATTGTGAAGCTTTTGAGGGTGTATGGGTCTTCTGATGCTTTTAGTTCGACTCGGACGGCGTTCTTGATTGGTGCTCCTGATTTGCGGTATGCTGGTATGAGTGTTGCGGAGTTTATTAAGCAGTATCCTGAGAAGTTTGATGTTGTTTATGCGTATTGTGAAGGCGATTTGAACCACGCGGAGTCTTGGCGTTAATCAAAATATAGGGCAAAAAAGTATCCCTTAAACTCTTCTCTGTAGAGAGTTTAAGGGATACTTTTTTGTTAGTGGGTAATGTATTTGGTTTCGAAGAGTGAGTAGTCATTTGTATTAATGACTAGCGTCTCACCCATTAAATCGTTCTGGTATGTTGGCTTGTTATATTCTGAGACGGCGTGAACTACTTTCAACTGGGGCTTGTCGCTAGTGCTGACAGTTTTAATTTTGTTGTTATTATCGTCTAGGTACCATGCACGGGTTTCAATATGGTTCTTTTCCGGGTTATCGGGGTACACGTGGTATTCGAGAGTTACTTTAATAACTCCGTAGATGAATGAGTCCATAGTATTATTCATTACCTTTCTTCGTGGTCGCAGAGTCCCTGACCCATTTCAATGTCGCCGGTGGTGTCTGCCCCGCAGGGTTTCACTACGCGGCGTGGGCTGTCTGTTTCGGATTGGGATGTCTTGGTGGTATCCGGTTTTTGGGTGTTCTCACTATTGCCGCATCCGGTGAGGGTAAGCGTGGCGATTAAGGTGAGTCCTGCGATGTTGTACAGCTTCTTCATGGGGATTTTCCTTTGATGTGGTGGGGGTTTGGTTGGTATGATTGTATCACACATTGCCGTGGGTTTTCGGCTATGCGGATTGCGAGTTTCTTTATAAGTTTTGGAGGTTTCCTGATGGTTGATGGGTCTGTTTCTTCGGCTGTTGTTAATGTTGGTCGTAAGGTTGTTGAGGGTTTAGCGCCAGATGTTTTTTCCGGTTCTGGGTCTATTCGTGAGTTGGGTGATGCGGGGTTCAGTGTTGGGCATTTGGTGAATGGTTTTGTGTTGGGGTCTGGTGTTGCGGTTGAGGATGGGTCTGTGTTGGAGCGTGCGCGGGGGGTGCGTGATTTTTCGCAGGTTCCTGTTGCGTTTAGGTCTTTTGCGGCGGAGTGTGCTGGGTATGTTTGGGATGGGTCTGTTGTTTCTACGGTTGGTGGTGTTTTTGTGCATGGCGGGTTTTCTTTTGGTGTTACTCCGCGTGCCAGGTGGTCTTTTGGTGGCGTGAATGGTGTTGATTTTGAGGCGATTCAGGATGGGTTTGTTGTTCCTGCATCTGGTGTGGGGGTTGAGGCTTTAGGGGACGCTGTTGGTGTTGAGTTAGGTGGGTTGGTTGCGCCGCCGGGAGGCTTAGGGTTAGGTGCTGGTGTTGGTGAGTTGTCTTGTTTTCGTTTTGATTATGATGGGAGAGGTTCGCGTATGAGTTCTACTGAGGTTTCTAATGGCTTGGCGTTGGAGCAGGCTTCTTATTGGCTGTCTCGTGTTGGGGAGGTTGATGTGGTGTCTCCGCCGCTGGTTGGTGAGTCGCCGGATGTTGTGGCTGAGCGTTTGAAGCGTGTGCGTAGGGCTTCTAGGGGTGATGGTGGTGTTGCGCCGCGTTTGATGGGTTCACGCCGTGAGGTTGAGATTATGGGGTTTGTTGGGCTGTTTGGCTGGGTTGATGTGCGTGCTGTGATGTTGTTGTTGGGGGTTTCTACTAGGGTTACGGCGTTGAAGTATTTGAAGGGGTTGCAGGGGCGTGGCTGTTTGGAGGCGGTGGACATTCCTGGTTTGCGTCATACGGTATGGGTTGGTACACGTGTGGGTTTGGATGAGTTTGGTGTTGGTGGGGCTACTGTGTCGCGTAAGACGCTGGGTAATAGCGAGTTTCAGCATCGTACTCTTATTCATTATGTGGGGGCGATGTTGGTGAATGGTGCGGTTGATGTTTTGGGGTTGGGTGGTTTAGTATCTGGTGGTCGTGTTGTTGGTGGGCAGGTTGCTCGTGGTTTCAGTGTGATTCCTGACCGTGTGATTAATGGCGCTATTCATGGAATGTTTAGGGGTCGTGCTGGGTTTGACGTGCGCGATGTTTTGATTGCGCGCCGTGGTGAGGTGTTGCGTAGTTGGCGTGCGGCTGGTGGTGTTGGGGTTTCTCCTGAGTGTTACGGCGGTAATGAGTGGATGTGGGCGGTGATGAGTGGTGCGTCTGAGACGAAGTACCATGTGCCGGATATTGTGTGCATGGTTCCGCGTGGCGAGGATGGGGAGCCTCGCAGTGTCGCTGTTGAGATTGAGCGTGGCTTCGGTAAGAAGCCTGGTCGTTTAGAGACTATTTTGGGACAATATAAGGATGATAGGAGCGTTTTTGGTCAGGTATTGTGGTTGTGTACTGGTGACCGTATGATGCGTAAGGTGAATGAGTGGGCGTTGGCGAATGGTTGTGATGACCGTATCCGCGCTATTCGTTTGTGTCGCCCTGATGGGTCTGTTTTTGATGGCGTTTCAGCTTTTGAGTTTTAGTTTTTGGGACTAAAAATGGTAAGCCCCTAACCTTCATAATAAAAGGTTAGGGGCTTACCATTTTGTTTCCGTTAGTCTCTCTGATTTTATAGGGCTTGGTGCTCGACTTCCTTGCCCTATGTGCCCGCGTATGGGGTGCTGGAGAGGTTTTTATTTATCTGTGTAGTTATATCAAGCGCCTAGAGTTTACGCCGCTTGTGGGACGTATTTTCAGGTCTGATTTTCCAAACTTTTTGCGGAACATTTTAGCACTTTTTAATGCTAACTAAATGTTTTTTAGTTCGTCTGGGTGGTAGTTGAACTGTTCGCCGTTTGCCTCGGCTGTGCGGATAAGGGTGAGGAACCTGTGCGGGTCAGGCGCGTGTTCTAGCGCATCCTTAACGTAACAGGGACCCGTTTCAGCACGGCACAAATTCATAAGAGTGGAGCACATGTCTTCGCCTTCATCTTGTAGGCGTTGGCGAATGTCGGAAATATTGCCTGTTTTGATGTCTTCAATAAGCACTCTGTCCGATTGCCTAATCTCTAAGACTTCATGTGCAGGAATTAGCCCGCCATCCATGCGCTTAACGAGTGCCTGAGTCATGAATACGCGCCCGCTAGATGCGATGGAAGCTAATGAATTTGCGCGTAGCGTACCGTCATCATTGGTCGCTAAGCGTTCAATGATGCCTGCACAGTCCTGTGCGTGGACGGTGGTTAGGGTAAGGTGACCTGTTTCAGCGGCGCGTAACGCGGCTTGGATTTCCAGCTCGTTACGCACCTCACCGATAAGCATAATGTTCGGGTTTTGGCGTAGCGCTGATTTGATGCCGTTAAGGAATGAACGTGTATCGGTATTCACTTCTCGCTGGATAAACAGGCTACCGTTTGAGTTAGGGTTGTTGTTGTCGAAAAGGTACTCAATTGGTTGTTCGATGGTGACGATAGTTACGCCCGTAGGTTCACCTGTAACTGGGTGTGGTGTTGTGACGTTGCATTGTGCATAGTATAGACCTGATGCGATGGTGGTTGTTTTACCGCTACCTGTAACGCCTGCGACTACGATAAGTCCCGCCTTTTGATGGAGTGCATCAATGAAAGCTTTGGGTACGTTGTAGTAGGATGGGTCTTGAATGTCGGTAGCGAGTAGTCGGAACACCATATTGATGTTCGACAGACCCGGTGAAACGTATGTTACGTTAAGACGGCACCTTCTGCCAGCGTATTTTCCTTTAGGGATGGTGTAGGAAATGTCTAGTTCTTTTTCAGCGCGGAACGTTGTAGAAGAGGTAGTCTGAGTAACTTTTTCAAGTAGACGTGAAACATCGTTGCGGGTAGGTGTAGGTTGCTGGTAGTAGGGCGCTAAGCCGCCACCCACCTTGAATCGAATAGGTGTTTCGGGTTGGATGTAAACGTCGCTTGCTCCCATGTCGTATGCGTCTGTGATGATGCTACTGAGCGGGAAGTTGTCGGGTTCTATGAGGCTGGTGGGTGTGGATTTACGGAGGGCACTGTACTCCCCTGCTGGTTCCACGGAGCCATATTTTTCTTTTGAGGCGGCGGCAAGGTCGTCACTGGTGACGACTGCCGTTTGCGGGACAGATGCTTTATTGTGTTCTTCTCGTACTTGACGCAGAATTTCTGCCATTAACGCTTCTTGGTCAATGGCAGGCACGGGCGGCTCAGCTTCCGCTACGTCAGGCTCAGGTGCCGGTGGTGGAAGCTGGTCTTCTGCGTATTGGGTGATGCTTGCGCTGAGGTTTTTTAGTCGGTTTTCTTCGTCTTTTTCACGGCTGGCAGGGTTGTGGTTGTTCTGTTTGAGTGCTGATAGTGACAGTCCGGCAGGCATATCAGATTTCCTTCGAATAGGGGCGGTTATTTTAGGTCTAAGTACTGTATAGCTGTGCGCGTTTTGCGCTATGCCTTTTATGTATGTTTTCCCTTGATTTTGCAGGTGTTTTGAGGTTATGTTGAAGAAGTTTTTAGGGCTATGGTGGGTGCGTTCGGGTGCCCTATTTTTTGTGCGTAAAAATGGTGAGGGTTGGGCTGGTTATGTTGCTAGGTTGGGTCTTTTTGTAGGCTTTGGTGCGGCTTTAATCATAGGTGTGGTCGGTCGTTTAGCTGGTTTTGCTGGGATGATTGGCTTATGGGATTCTTTTGGTGGGCTTAGTGTAGCTATTTTTACGGTTTCTTTCTTGATGGTTGTGATTGGGTTATGGTTTAGCCCCACCGAAGAGGTGAACGTACCTCCTGGCGGGGCTAAGAAACCGTCTGGTAAGGTGAAGAGCGTTAAATCTAAACCTTCTAAATCCGTTATTAAACCCGTGTCAGATAAAGTTGATACTGTAGATACTGAACCTACCGTCCCACTTCTTTATGACGGGTTGGAGAAGACTGTTCCCTTGCCCGCAAATTATAGGTTTGACATGGCGAAATAGTCTTCCAAATCGTTTGTCTGTTCAGGGCTGAACAGGTTATATCCTGTGCCGCGTACAATGTCGTATGCTAACAGGGACATGCCTTCGGAGTACCCCTTATTATTCAATAGGTAGTTGAATCCACCTGGCAAGCTGACATTCACCGCGTCTAGTGCGGCTTCATGCAAATAAGGTACACCCGTAAGCACTGGGATTCCGCCGACGGAGTAGTCTGCAACGTCCCAGAACGCAAAAGCGGAGCCTTTCTTAACGATATGGTCAGGTTCCATCTTGTTTACAAAGATGCTGATACGCTGAGGGTTCATGCCGCCACCGCCGTTGCGTGTAGAACCTAACCCATAGTTAAACTGTCGCTTCATAGTGTCCAAAGGACCGGGGTAAGGCTCAGCCACATAATACAGTTTGTAGGTAAGTGGGTATGCGCAGAACACCATGTAAGGGTCTGTTAATTGAACAGACGTGTCAATAATGATTACGTCATAGTGCTCACGTAAGGTGCTGATTATAGCTCGATAGAAGTGAGGGTCTAGGTCGTTCAAGTCACGCGGGTCTTCTGGCGCAAGAAGCGTGTCATATCCTACTCGGTCGTTACGGATAATGTACTTTTCAATAATGCCCCAGTCTTTTTTCTTATCTTCACCTAACACACGATGCCCACTAGTGATGGTAGACTCACGAAAATCGTTGAAAATACCGATAACAGTTTTGCTTTGGTCGCTAGTGTTAAGACCAACCTGACCGTCTTGCAGGTCAAGGTCTACCACAATAACTTTCAGCGCGTGCTCTGCATAGTTGTACGCCACAGCTTCTTTACCCCATGTGGTGAGTGCGTGTGCGATACCCAGCGAGGTTGTTGTCTTGCCAGTGCCACCTTTTTTAGATGTTACTGTGATGACGCGCCCAAGATACGGCGAACCGTTGATATGCGTAGCGTCGGGGTCGATGTCCTCTTGAATTGCGGCAAGCTCAGGGTCTACACGCGACTCTAGTGTGCCTCTGAACGATAATACCGGGTCGCCAAATTCAGGCGGGTTTGCAAGAAATAACTGAATTTTTTCGTAAAACTGTAAGGCAATGAAGTTTTCCGGCAGGGTATCCCAAGGTGCTTCGGGGTTATTGGGCACCATGCGGGTGATTTCAATGTTGTAAGTGGTGTACGGCAGTTGCTTAGTGAACAGTAGGTTCTGCATCTCCACTTGGATAGCCTGATATTGGCTGTGTTCCAGCGCATCTTTTGCATCTTCAAGGACGAAGATGGGCGTAGTCTCCATGATGGTAGTCATGATTCGCAGTACGTTAGGTACCTGCTGAGGGTTCCTCAAGCTATTGCGGCGCAGTTCCGCATAGTAGTCTGAGTGTACTACGATAGCGTCCATTGTGTTAGGGATGGAGGGAAGGTCTGAGGTGATGTCGTTCCATAGGTATTCGATGGTTGGGCAGATGCCAATAATTTCGGGGAATAATAGTTCGTTCACTTCATCTTCGGTTACGCCGTAGATGCTTGTTAAGTCTTTGGTTGGGACGCGTGGACCCTCGCCGGGGGTGATGGGCGGCATCAGGTATTTCAGGAACTCGCGGTAGAAAGCCGCATCATAAACACCTTCTATAGCCTCGGATTTAAGGGGTTTATTAGGGTTCTGCAACTTATTAAACTGTTCTGTGCCTGAAACATAGACAATGTTTGGCGGCAGGTAGCGCTTTTTACGGCTTAACGTTGAGTCCTGTGCCATAGGTGTTCTCCTTGGTTAGTTGCTAAATTTCTTGTTGTTGGTGGGTTTCGTCGAACGGGTTAGTGCTGAACGCTTTGACTAGTTCTTCTAGCCACACAATCATGTGTACGTGTCCTCGACGTTTGCGGATGTCCTGCATGATGCAGTGTCCCTGCTGTAATTGAGTTATAGCACTGATGACTTGTTCTGCGTCGTCTCCTTGTAGCCCCATTGCGAGGGCACCTATTTCTGCGTCTTGGCGTGAGTTGGCGAAGGCGAAATGTGTGCTTGCTAGGGAAGTGTCAAGACCTGTTGTGTTGTTGAAAACATCTTTGTAGCTCTGGCTACCTAGTATTACTGCTAGGTTCATGGAGCGTCCTAGTTTTGAGGTTGATTTAACTAGGGACATGCCGGATTCGTTGCCGAGAATTGCCCATGCTTCGTCAATTGCAAGAACTTTTTTAATGTTCTTAGGCATTCTGAGCATACTTTGACGGACAAGTAGTGTGACCATTGTCAGGATTGCTTGTCCGACTGCTTTGCTAGGGTCGTTGAGGTCTTCTACTGTCTTCGGTAGCTCGTGTAGGCGGGATAGGTCGATGACCGTAGCGCCAGGTGTGAAGTCAAAGTAGCGTGCTGGTTTTCGGTCAGGTTCGGCGCACAGGATAACTCCGGCACCTTCGTTAAGGGTGTTTTGGAGGCTGAGCGCAAAACCTTTGAGTTTCTGATTGCCATTGGCACTAGCTACGTCTAGAAGCATGTTAAAGAACACGTTCATGCTTTTTTCTTTGGGGTATGCTTTGATAACGTCGCTGATTGTTGCCGCAACCCAAGGCTTAATTTCCCCGTCTGCTAGTGCGCCCGGCATAAGTGCGTGAATGAGTGCGTTTACAGCTGTTTGAATGTCAGCGGCGGCTTCTTTTTCGTTGTCATGGTTATCGAAGATGACGAAGGGGTCGAGAATACCAATGTTCTCTTCCTTGGTTGCGTCAATAGTTTTGACGTTAGTGGGAACACCTAAGACTTCCTCGATATTGAGGATTTTCAGTAGGTCGCCTTTCCAGTCGATACCTACCACGGCGGCACCTTGGAGGGCGGCGAGAGATAACGTCCAGAGAATACTAAAAGTTTTACCGCTACCTGGTTTCCCTGTAAATAGCGTGACGGGCGGTTCGTCATTCCTATTTGCTGAGTGAAGGTCGAAAAAGACGGGAATGGCGGCGCGTTCATTAATGCCAATTGTCATTGGCTGACCGTGGCGGTAGACTTCGGGACTCATTTCTTAGGCGTACCTTTCTTTTTGCCGATGAATGGCTTCTTAGTGTAGGCTTCTTCGGTTTTTTTCAGTTCTGCTAATGCGTCGTCAGCACGGTTTGATACCTGAATTGCGCTTGCGATTCGGTAGATTCGCTTAGCGTTAGGGTCGTATTCTACGCAGTCAAGGTATCCGCGTGCTTGGTTCTTCCAGCGGCGCTTAGCGAGGAGGTATTTACCGGCAGTCATGCCGTCAAATTTTTCTGATGTGTCGCCTAATTTTTTGCCCAGCGGGTAGGCTAAGACGAGTGCGGGTGCCCATGTCCACAGTAGGGAAATAATGAAAGACATTCCTAGCAATACGCTTGCGAGAATGGTGAATAGGAAATATGCGGCGGCGAGTATGCCGCCTACCCAGATGAACTGGGTCTGTGTAATGGGTTTGCTGAATGTGAAGCCACCAAACTCCCAGAATTGGTTGTCGCGAGCAAAAACGTCGGTCGCGTTAGTTATTTCAATGCGCACAAAAATAGAACCTCTCAAGCGTGTAGTATTTAGGCTTTATATACTACATATCTGAGAGGTTCTATTTTTGTGGCTACCAGTCAAGTTCTACTGGGTCTGGCGGTGTTTCATCTGGTGCCGGTATGGTTACTTCAATTTTGATTTCTGAGTCTTCTTCGGGTTCGTTGAGTAGCTTCGAAGCGGCTGTTTTGAGTTTTTTCGCTTCCTTTTTCCGTTCCTCACGGGTGATAAGTTTAAAGTATTGTTTCACTCCGTCGTTGGGGTCTGTTTTCCCGTCTTGGGGGACTTTGGGGATGCTGTATGCAGGGTCTAGCTCCCATTGCGAAGCTATTTCTTCAAGATACGGTCGCTCTACTGGTTCCGCGGTGTAATGCTCCGGGTTTACCTCGGTAATGCGGATTCGGAACCTTCGATATTTGATAGGTTCCTCAGGGGGGCTTTTCCATAGCCCGCCATACGCGAATGTGGTTTCCAGTAGGTGCCCTGCGTCGTCATCATCCCACCAGCGCCCAGTGAAGCCGTCGATAATGGGCTTTAGCGTTGGCGCATAGTTAGTTGGGTCGAGTCTAAGCCCTTTATCCATTCCCAGGACTTCGAATCTGACGATGTAATGTCTGAATGGGGTGAACTCAGGGTTGTCTTCAACAAATTTTGAGGCGTGACTAGACGCTATTCCGCGTAGCGACTTCACGATTGCGGCACGCACAAAAGGGGTGAGTCGCAAGTTCTCGGTCAAGACTAGATGCGTAGGGATGTCTAAAACTACATCTATTGTCCGTGGGTTATCTTGCATGTGTGTTGTCTTTCTATCTGATTATAAGGCGTTGAGGGAGATGATTTCTACGGGAGCATAGTTGTGGCTATTTTCGCCCTGCACGAATGTTTCATAGTGTTCAGCGTCCTCACCTACATAGTACCCTTCGGGCGGGTTTGGGACACCGGCAAATGTGTGGCTGAAATTCTGGGCTATCCTGCCGAGAGCAACGTTCGCGCGTGACTTAATTTTCTGCACCCAATCAGTGATAGCTTCCATATCATGCTCCACAATGTGTGGCTCAATAATGTCGTAGGTCAGTGGGTAGAAAAGTTCCTGAGTTTGACGAACAACTGCTTGGACTCGCATGTTAGATACTGAGGTCTTAAACCCGCGTTGCTGTTCTGTAGTGATGGGAAGTGCGTGAGTTTCATTAAGGTAGAACTGGTAGGCAAGTTGCAGTTCTGCGATAATCTGGATGAAAGCGTTGGTGATGCAGTAGACGGTTTCATCTGGGAACGTGTCTGGCTCTTTCAGTTCATCGGGCAACACTTCAAACACTTTACGCTCAATATCATTGCCCGTGTAGAGTGCTGTTGATGCATGTCCGGCGGCGGCGTTATGGGAGCCGTCGCCGTTGTATGGCTGGTAGACAGGGGCTTCATATCCCTGGATGGATACGCGCATTCGGTATTCCGCTTTCTTGATAGATTCAGGTCACTAGTACCCCATAATGATAGCACGCCGGGCAGTCTTTTTGGTGCCGCCCGGCGTGCTAAATAATACTAAATTTTAAGAATTTCCGACCTGAACCCCTTGTAGAAACATGAGGAAATTGTGTAGGATTTCACGCCCAAAGGGGGTCAAGATGCCTACAGCGGCTACAACCACGAGAGCAAACAGGAAAATGATGATGTTCTGAAACCCATCCATTATTTAATTGCCTCCTGATATTCTTTTCCTTCTTGACGTGCTTCTTTAACAAGTGCGATGAGGTCTGCGCCTCCGTCTGCGCTACGTTCAAGACCCAGCCAATGCTCGTATTCCGCATTGTCGATTGCTTCAAGCTCAGCCTGTGTAAGTTTAGCGGCGGCTTCCTGCTCAGCTTTTTGCTGAGCTTTGAACTCAGCAAGTTCTGCCGGAGTGTACGACTCTTGCAAATGTGAGAGGTAGATAGATGCGGCGGCTTCTAACCCACCTGCTTTAGTCAGGTCTGTACTGATAGTGACGTTGCTATGCCCTGTGCTTCGAACTTTGGACGCTGAAATCGGAATCTCGATACGTTTCTTTCGAGTGTTATACAGGACAGGCGCACCAGATTTGAGCAACCTAGCGAGGTCAAGAACCGCTTCCTTGTTAATTGCTTGGGAGCGTTTAAACTTGCGGATGGCGTTGCTTCGTGCAAGTTTGGACATCTCCGAGAATAGCACTAAGTCAGGGTTTCGGTCTAGGGCGGCTTCCACGTCTGTCGGGTCAATATAGTCTGTATAGTAGGCTCTTGCAGGAGGCTTATTATCTGATGATTTCGCGCTGTTTTTAGGTGCTTGCGCCATGTATCCGTTCCTTAAGTAAAAGCTTTACCGCTTAGTACGCCTGAGGCATGAGGGGCTTAGGTAGATGCTTCACAAAGCGGCTAATCACTGGGTCTTGCGACAGTTCTAGCGCAAGCTGGTCGCGACGTTCAACTTGCTCTTTGAATTGCAAGATAACTGGTGCGATTTCTTCATCATACTTACGCTTAGCGTCGCCCGTTAGATGCTCATCGTTAATGGACAGCAGTACGGTGTGTACTGCGTTCTTGTGTAGGGCGTAAGTACTAGAACCACCTGCGCTATACGGGTAGTTTGCAAGGGTGTACCACGCTGGGTAGTTATCATCCTCGTCAGGGTCAGAGGGGAGGTTCTTCTCTGCCTTATCTGAAATTTTCCACATGAATAGGTTGATGGAAACGTCCAGCTCCGCGATAAGTTCTAGCGCCTCGTTGAGGCGGTTTAGCTTCTTGGCGGCAATGTACGCTGATGCAAGTGACGCTACGGTAATAGCAATGAGAATAACGCTGGTGAAAAGGTTCATCTTTATACTCCTAGAGTCGTTGTAGTAGTATGAGGGTCGATATGACTATGACTGCGACACTCCCCCACAGCACGCCACTATTAAGGGCTTCACTTTTAGCTTCGAAGGTTGCGAACCTGTAGGTGTACCATAATTTACCTTTGCGTGGAATAATTGGGGAGAATAACGGGACACCCGCCTTAGTGAATGCGTCACCAATAATATGGACGACAGCGCCTATACCAAGACTATATCCTAGCCACATGTATTGCCCTGCTGGGATGCTGTTAAAGAACACGAGTGTCACTGCCACGGACACTAAAAACATGAGCGTTGAGCCAATATTTTTAGTGCTTTTCGCCGCTTTTAATGCACCCAGGTTAAGACCTGAAACTGCGATATGTAACGCCGCTAGGCAAATCACGGCGGCAATGAGGGCACCAAGATTCCCAATTCCCAAAAATCCAAGTGGAAGTGTTATTGCCGTCATTAGGGGGTTACTGGTGAGGAAGTTTACGATAAGCGCTAAAGCTACAGCTCCGACCAGTGAGTGCCAGAAACCACGGTGAACAACATCATGTGCTTTAGCACGCGATTTAGCGTCTTGTTTCGTATGGATGGTCTGGACTAGCCTGGAACTTTCACGAAATGCGAAGGTGATAGGCTCACCGAAGATTCCCATAGATGATTTCGCTGTTGATGATGTGTTATCGAAGTCTGGGATTAGCGCCCCGGCGACAAACGCCACAGATGAAAGCACATATAGCCCCATACTAGGTTGGTTCCCAAGGACTAGATTCACAGCGCCACTTCCCGCGAAAGCGAGGAAAGCTAGGAAAGCGGCTAATCCTGTTGAAGCATGTGCCTGACCCATCAGCGCGTCGTCTTGTTCACCGACGGTTCGAGTAATCCCATGTGTCCAGCAGACGTGTTCAGGTGGGGACAATGTGGTTCTCCTTTTATCGGTTAGGTTAGTTTAAGGTGTATATAATATTTCTATAGCGAGGCACCCTACAGTACCAAACATGTAGGGTGCCTCGCTATAATGTTCAGCTTTATTCTGCTGATGTGTTTTTATTAGGTTTATTTCCCAATAACCTATCGGTGAAGGAGCCTCGTTTAGCGGCTTTAGCTTTCGCTTTTTCTTTTCGTTCAGCTATTTTTTCTGCACGTTTTTTCGCGGCTTCGTCGTGTTCGCGGGTTCGGTCGTCTCTAATCCCGAACGATTCAGCTTCTTTTTCGTCCTCTGTCCTTAGTAGGAATGAGGTGAAGGTCAGCATGAATGTGATGGGGAGGAAGCCGTTGAAAGTCCATAAGGGATTGTCTGCCGCCGCCGCATAGAACACCCATACGGTCATTAGTACAGCAAACATGACTACTGCCCATAATCTAAGCCTGGGACTTGCCCAAGGTTGCATCTTTACGGGCACCCACTGTCCGCCGGTTTTATCTGTGAGCCACTGACCTGTTGCATATGCGGCAAGGTATGTTAATGTGCCGCCGGTGTACATGACAGGCGCGCCGATAAGCACCCATTTAGGGATAGTGACTAGTAGGATGTTGGGTAACGTTAAATCAACTGCTACTCCGGCGATAAGCCCTGCTATGAGGATGGTCACCCACGTGAGGATTTGTTTTTTGTCCTTAGTGTTCCATGTTGCTTTGATGAAGCTAAGGTGTGTTCGCCCTCTGTCTTCAAGGTTCTGGTCTATGTAGTCTCCAAAATCTTGAAGGCGTTCTGCTAGTTTCCCCATTGTTTGTCTCCTTGCAGGTAGTTACTTCTAGTGCATATCGCTAAAGAACTTTTTTGCGTCATGCAGTGCTTCGGCACGGTATTCTGGGTTAGATACAACAGCTTCCGCGTGTTCAATAGCGCTAGGGATGATATGGCGGTGTTTACTGAGACGCAGGAACCTATTGCGGGTGATGCCGTGCTGTGTGTTGGTGAGGATGTCACCTTCGCCACGTGTGTCAGTGTCTGCTTCTGCGATGGTGAATCCGTCATCATAGTTCACTAGGGCTTCCATGCGCGCTTGGGCGCTTTTGGTTTCCGCTGGGCTGACGAGCCAGCACTTCGCGTGAAGGTCACTGCGTCCAACACGTCCTCTTAGCTGGTGTAGAGATGATGCACCTAGCCGTTCAGCACCCATAATGACGATGCGTGTAGCGTTAGGTACGTCTACGCCAACTTCTACGATAGTGGACGCAACAAGAACGTCTGTCTCGCCTGAGCGGAAAGAGTTCATTGCTTCTTCTTGTTCCTTAGGTTTCATTTTGCCGTGTAGGACACCAATTTTAGCCTTTGGGAGCACTCTGTGTAGGTCTTTTGCAAGTTCTTTGACGCTGGGTGCTTCCAAGTCATTATTCTCTTCCACCAGGGGGGCGACAATAAATGTTTGGTGCCCTGCTTTGATTTCCTTGTTCAAGTCGTACCATACGGCGTGCTTAGGGTGATGGAGTAGGTGGTCATATTTAGATTCCACCCATTCCGTTTCGACAGGCTTACGACCAGCAGGCTTTTCTTGCATCTGAATGAAGTCCACTTCGCCGTATTCAATTTGCGCGATGGTTCGCGGGATAGGTGTTGCAGTTGCCAGGAGAAAATCGGGGATAGCTCCGTCAGGGCGAACGCTGAGCAGTCGGTCACGCTGTTCTACACCAAATTTCTGCTGTTCATCAAAGCACACAAACCCTAAATCGTAGAACTCTGTTGCGTTCAGGAGGGTGTGCGTGCCAATAATCAGCTTCGCGGTGCCGTCTTTAATATCCTGAATGGCTTGCTTACGTTCTGCCGCTTTCATTGAGCCAGACAGGTACAGTGGCTCACAGCCCTCAACCTCACCTATTGCAGTCTGCGCGGCGGCATAAATTTGGCGCGCCAGAATCTCTGTGGGCGCGACAATTACAGCCTGCCTACCCGAATCTACAGCGGTGAGTGCGGCTAAAATCTGGATGATAGTCTTGCCTGCGCCAACGTCAGCAGACAGTAGAGCATCCATAGGTGCGCTTCCTGCCATACGTTCCGTTAGCGTTTTATAGGCAGTCTGCTGGTCATTGGTCAGGGTGTACGGCAACCCTTGAACGACTTGCTGAGCGTAGTTGCTTTTCTTCCCTGAGTTTTTGATGCCTTTTGCATCTTTCCCGGCGGCGGCAGAGGTTTTCACAATAACTTGCATAAGCACAAGTTCGTACCACGCTAAGGAGTCGATTGCTTCAACAACGTCATCTTCTTTTTCCGGGAAGTGCAGGCGCATCAAAGCTTCATTGATGGGCAGGATGCCCTCAGGGAGCGTTTCAGTAGCCCAATAGTCGTTCTGCTCAATGCCAGGGTTTCCGTCGATAGTGAGGCGAGTCAAGGCTTCACGCACAAGGTTTGAGATGAGGTTCGTCATGATGCCTCGGGCGGGCGACTGTGCATAGATAGGCACATACGGGTTATCTGTCGATGACACATCTAGGGTGTCGATAAAGTCAGCGGTCAGAGTTAGACCATTGTAGAAAGTAACCTTTCCCCCAACGATAACTTCCGTGCTTACGGGGAATTTCTTTTCGCGCCACTGGTATGGACCCCAAAAAGCTACCTTAATGTTCCTCTCAGAGGTCTTAATGGTACACCATGCACCCTTCTTTTCTTTCATAGGGTGCCAGTTGCTAACTCGACCAACAATGTAGGCGTTTTCCCCTGCGTCGAGTCCACGCAGTGAGGTTACAGGGTTACTGAGGTCAAGGTACCTACGAGGCAGATTGTATAGAACATCAAAAATGGTCTTATACCCAAAGGACGTGAGGCTTTCCGCGAGGGTTTTACCTTTTTCGCGCTTACTATTCTGTGGGCGTGTGTCATACTTAGCGAAGTGCAGTGCGCTAATGGGGGCATCTTTGAGACTGAGCATATTCCCGTCAAATGGCGCGCCGATTGGCTCCACTAGTAGGTTAGCTAGGGAGCGAGTAACGGCAACGCCACGTTCACCAGGAGAATTACTCTGAATGAACTTAAATACTTTATTCATGGGAACACGCCACGTATTATCGTCAGCGGATTTCCAGCCTCCAAGGTGACGCAGATACTTAAATGTCTCATCATTGACACCCCAAGGGCTTAGAGGCGCAATTTTGAAGAAGCTTGCGCCATGCTTTTCTGTAGTTGAGGGTGCGTAGAAAGCCGCCGCCTTCCAGGGCATCACGTTATATAACGCTTTAGAGTCGCCCGTTAGTCGAATAGCGGGGATTGACAGCGTGTAGCTCAGTAGCTCAGCCAGTGCGTGCATGGTTGGGGCGTGTAGGGCTGTGGTGCTGAGTGTGATGATGGTTCCGCTAGTGGTGACACGCATAGTTTCGGAAGTGTAAGCACGGCGGTAGAGTGAACGCAGAAATTCCGCACCTGTGAAGTTATGATTCGAAGACGCGGTGAGATGAATGTCGGTTCCGTCTATGACTACATAGACATCGTATGGCATAAGTGTTGCAGGGTTCACGGTGGGTAAGTTTTTGGGAATTTCTAACGTCATAATCGCTCCGTTTTGCTCTGCTTTATGGTAATAAAAAACTCCTTCTATTGTACCAAATATGGGGACAGTAACCAAGTTTCCTACTGGTTACTGTCCCCATATTTTAAAAGGGTTTTTATGGAATGATGCTGTTAATAGTTTTCGCGACGTTGAATACGGCGGCGGGGGTGCTTGCAAGAGTTGTTGCCAGGGTTTCGACAATATCCTCGGTGCTTGCGTCGTCACCTAGCCCGTCTACTCCAAGTATTGTTGCAAGGTTCCTAAGAGTTGTTTCGTCATAACGGAACAGTAGCATGGTGTACCTTACGGCGGCTTTAGTGCTGTCACTGGTGTCTACAGCGGAAAGCTGAGCCACAGTATCAAGTAGACTCTTAGTTTGGTCAGTATCACTAATGATACTCTCGATGATTTCAACAACCCCGGTATCCGTATGGTTGCCTAGAAGAATATTAAGAGCCTCTAGCTCGTTTGACTCTAGGGGGCTGATTGCTTCGTAGAGGCTAACAATAAGAGCAACCACGCCATGAGTGATAGGTGCCTCCGAAGGTTCCGTCATGGGTGACTCAGAAGCTTCTTCGTCTGCGTCTACAAGTTCGCCTGGCACCTCTGCAATGGTAGCTTCTTCATCGCTTTCGTCAAAGCTGGTAGATGAGATAGGCTCTTCGGGTGCAGTGTAGCTAACTCCGCCTTCATCTTCGTCTGCTACACCTGGGTCATAGCCATATGTAGTTTCAACGGCATCTTCTTCGTTAGCAGGTGATGGTTCAGCTTCAAACTCGGTTTCCTCTTCTTCGTCCACCGTGTCTAATGGTTCGGGGGCTTCATCTTCCGGGGCAATCGAGGTGGGGGCGTTCAGCTTGCTTTGCAGTGCCGCTAGAACCTGTTCCTCGGTAGCTTCCATCTCCTCGGCGGCTTGCATCTCTACTTCTACTGCGGGTACTGCTTGAGGCGCAGGTGGTGCCGCTGGCTCAACCGTTTCCTCAGCGACCGTTTCAATTACTTCTTCTACTGGAGTTTCACTTTCCGCATAGGACCCCATGTTGCTGAACAGGTTACCGTAACGTCCAGCGGGCTTATCCCCACCAAAGTTCATGCGTGGCATATTGGGTTCTCCTCTAGTTAGTTGCTCATAGTGTTGCGCAGGATACTGTTACCATAGCGGCTTTCAATCGCTACGATGATGTCGTGGATTTTCTGTTCAAGCTCAGACAATTCCGTGTGGGTCTTGGTGACTCTTTCATGCGGTATGAGTTCTAGCGCTTCTTTACCGTCTGGCAATGAGCTTGCTTTACCAATAGTGGTGTAAAGGTTCTTTAGGGCTTTCGCCTTATGTTCAGTCTCAGCTTCTAGCGCGTAGTCGTCTTCTTCGTCCAGGGTGTATTCGTATTCAGGTTCTTCGGATGAGTCACCGTCTATGCCGTCTACCGTGTAGATGCCATGTTCAGCTTCGGCTTGGCGGATAATTTCTGTTGCGGCGGCTTCATACATTTGCTGTTCCGCCTCAATTTTCTTTTGCTCTTCGGCTTTTTTCGCCTTCTCAGCTTCCTTTGCGGCGTTAATTTCTTCCAGCTTTTCATCCACTGTTTCGCGGATAATTTCTTCGGCTTCTTCGGCGGTTTTACCTGCTGTGCGTTCAGCAACTACAGCGGCAACTTCTTCAATAACCTTTTTCAGGTTCCGCGCTTGAGCCTGAGTGATGTGAATGTCTACACCCTCGGGGGCGGCTTGCGTGATTCCTTCAATAACAGCGCCCTGCGTCACTAAAGCATTGGCTGAGGATAAAGAACCACTAAAGTTCTTTTCAATGTATTCTTTCCACGTTTTAAAGCCCTGCTTCTTGTAAACTTCTGAACTGTGCGCGAGATATAGGAGCCTCCATAGCGCTTCGGAAGTTGCAGAGATGGCTTTGGTTAGTTTTGCGCCGTCGTCAGCGGTAAGCTCTTCCCCTTTATGAAAAAGCTCTACGGTATCTGCCGTATCACCATTGCTAACAACTTCAATTTCTTCGGTGGGCACTTCGACCATGCGTTGCACGTCCTTACTAGCGGGTTAGCATATTTACGCTTGAACCATAGCAGGGGTGAGCATATATATCGCAGGCATGAGCAAGAAAGGCGCAAGTGCAATGGGTATTAGAGGTATTTTAATCGGCTTTTTGCTTGAAGAAAGTACCGCCGTGATTAGCGCAGTAATGACCACAAAAAGCATTGATGCCCCAAACGCTACCATTGAGTCAGGGTTCGCCATGAGGATTGGGGAAACGCAGGTTACGGCGACACATAGTGCCGTGGCATCTCCAGCCCACCATCGGCGCATTAAAGCCGTTAGGAATAGGGCGGCTAATGAAGACGCTACTGTGTTAGCATCATGGTATAGGGCGGCTGTAACAACAAATAGCGACCACCCATGCATAAGGTGTGATTCGCTTGCTTTGCGGTACTGCATATCTGTCCAAGATGATTGGATGTACATGTAGGTGAGAATTGAAGCACCTGCTGTAGCTGGAATATTATTGGCATACCAGGGGTGGGTTTGTAAAGCTACGGCAATTATAGTGGCGGGTAAAACGGCAAGCAGGTGGGTTTGCACCCATAGTTTACGTGCTTTATTTCGAGGTTTCAGCCATTCTGGGGGCTGAGTGAATGCACTAATAAGGAAAAGGCACCAAGGGATAATGATTGGCAGATAGTTATAATTTGCTGTCATCTTATCCCTTGGTGCCTAAAGCATCTTATATGAGCTACTTATCCTGTACCTTGTGGCACTGGCTTACAACGAAGAGGTGTCCGCCACCGTCATCTGATGTATGAATAGCAAGGTCGGCTGTACTTGGGCTGGGCGGTGTAGGCTGGAATCCAATAGTTGCTGTCCTGCCAGTCCTTGCAGTCACAAACTGAGTGAAGGCGCGGTAGTCTACTCGGGCAGTAATCGCCTTTGGAGACTCATCCTTATTTGTTGCAGTAAGTTCCGTCACCCAGTCACCCAGACGGACAAGGACTTTTCCGTCCTCCAACATGTCAATGTCTGCTTCCGTTACATCGTTATTAACAGAGGACATAGTGAGAAGGGTTTCCTTGAGGTGCCCCATGTCAATCTCCAGCTGACGGGAAAGCTCAAGGGAGCTCAGCTTCGTGAAGAATGACCTGAACGACTGAATTGCTTCCGGCTTAACGTCACGGTCAGTGTAGAGGGCGATAGCGCCAGTCTCCGTGTCTCGGAATCCAAAGGCGAGGAAGTTCTCGTTGGAGCCGCAAATAAGCTCAGTGTGCTCAGCGGTGAAGTTATGAAGCTCTGGCGTGATGGAAATACCAACTTTGAGGTTTTCTGTTGCCGCCAACCCTTCGTCCGTGTTGCTTAGAGGCGCAATGAATGGAGCCGTGTAGATAAGCGCCACAGAGTTCATAGGCACACTAGCGGAAGTCATCACCTCAAGCTGGTTTTCCTCATTGAGCTTAAAAATAACGTATCGACCAGACGGGTCATCCCTATGGTTAATAGAACGCGCAATCCTGATGCTGTTATTAATATTGGAACTAGGCACAGACCCAATAACAGAGATATGCGGCTTCTTTGAACGAGAAAGCTTAGACGTGTCCAACACTGCATTGTTCGCGCCTGCGGTCATCTTCACTGAATCCACAGAGCCAGTGTCTGTAAGCTTCACAATGATAGTACACAGCTTATTATCGGTCTTCTCGATGTTTGCAAGTTTCAATGCCTTGCTCAGCTGGTCGGGACTGTCGAGGTAGACAGACACTTTCCTGTCGCCGGTAATTTTTTCGCATGTGATAGGGTGCTCACGGTATCCGGGGATTAGCTCACCCATTTTACTGGTGTGGCGGAACTCCGCTTTGTTGTTGTCGGGGTCGATGGTGAGGGTAACACTTGTAGCCCTCATGTCAAGAATCCATTTGAGGGCAGTAGATACGTTCTGAATAGTTGCGGTGAGGGTAATCTTCGTGGACATGGGTTAGTTCTCCTTAGTTGGGTGAAATATGGTTAAAGACCCTGTAGGGCGGCGTGGTTAAGTCCCTGCGTGGAAGCCTGAGATTTAGCGCCTGCCCTACGGTTGCCATTTGCCTTCCGTGGGGGTTCTATAATGTTCCCTGCAAACAGTGTAGCAACCATTGGTTGAACCTCGCGAGGTAAGCGACTTAGCCAGGTTTCAAAGGGTCGAGGCGATACAACTATAACCGCTGTTTCACTCTCAGCCCAGTGGCGGAAAAGCATTGCCAGGGTTGCCGCTTCTGTTGGGTTGTACGCATCAATGTCAGCGGCAGAAAAAAGTACCACGTCAGCTTTCTGTTCCGTAAGGCTCGCGTTTTTCTGAGTGCCGGTAAAACCTGACCTGTTCTTGGTAAGAAGCTCACTCTCATCTACTTTCACAAATCGTGAAGAGATGAGTAGCCCTCTCGCAACGTACCGCATAATTGCACCCCATGCGTGCATATTTGCATCGACCATCACATCTGGCATGTGAATGAACAAGGGGACACGCTGGTTAGGCGCTTTATCAAGAGTGCTCATTATTTTCTTAGCCAAGCCCGAAACGCCGTTATGGTCACTTCTTGAAAGTGTTACGAGACTGCTTTTCCCTCGGTAAAGCTTAGGCATGAGCGTCGTCTCGAATTTATCAAGAGTCGCTTCAATAAGTTCACGGTTATTCACTTTGATGCGTTCGCCGCCACGTTCGCCCATCTCATTAACCACGTTATTAAGCGCGTCGTAGTTGATTTCATTATGCCTATAAATGGGCTTATTGAAACCGTCCGCATTGTGAGGCGCGTTATTGCGTTCTGCCGCGAGGGAGTCTGTTAGAGCCTGTAGGCTGTGTACAGCCTTTTTGCTACGTTTCCCAGTCGCCATATTCAACCTCACTTTCACGCTTCTTTAGGTAGTCCCGCTGGAACGTTTCGTATGACTGCTCTGTAATGAGCACGCCTTTCTTATACATGCTTTCAAGGATAGCGGAAAAGTCTTCGGGTTTCACCTCGTTTTGGGGCATAATTTTCTTTTCGTAGATTCGGAAAATCGTGCCGAAGATTCTTCCGTGACCCCATCTCCTGAAATAATTTCCATAGGTCGCTTGGGGGCGCACTCTGTCAGCATAGACTGTTTTAAAAATTGCTAGACGTTGTTCCGTCGTGCGGTGTTTAGGGTCGTCAAGTTCTTTAAGTGGCTGGTAGTCAATACCGGGCACTAGCATTTATTCTTTCTTTCTCTTAGTAGTCGTCAATACTGTACGCCCTTGATGGTTCGATAGGTGCTGGGCTGGCAATATCTTCGCGTCGCTGTGCCGCTAAGATTTCGTTCATATCCTCCGCGAAGAAACAGATATTTAGCGCTGTATCGACGGGGATAGTGATGTCGGCGGGACCTGAGCGGTTCTTAAGAATAAGCATGTCTGTAGTGTCAGGCATCTCTTCACGGTCACGATGCAGACCAATAAGGTGGTTCGCCGCTTGGAAGATTGCGTCAGAGCCTCGAATACTGGACGCTGTGGGCGGTTGCTCTTTCTCGTTCGTTGCCGGTCGAGCAAGCTGACATGTGGCTACTACTGGCACACCTAGTTCCATTGCAAGGAATTTCAATTGGTATGTTACGTAAGCCAGGTTATCCTGCGTCGTTCCTTTGTCCTGGTCAGGCTTAACGATTTGGATGTAGTCTACGACTACGACATCCAGCCCATCTTCGGATTCTGCAAGCTCTTTTGCTTTCTGTCGAATTTCCATGACGTTGATGCCGCTTTTTTCGACAGTCCTGAACTTCCAGTGCGAGATTTTTGGCTTTGCCGCATCAAAGACTTCTTCCATCTGAGGGGTCAGCCCTTCTTCTTTATGAAAGTCTGGGCGGGGGATTCCATAACGGCAGGACAGAATGTTTTTCATAATCTCTTTCGAACCCATTTCGATAGAGAAAAATTGCACGCTAAGACCCGCCTCGCACAACGGGGCGATAATGTTACAGCAGAAAGTTGTCTTGCCGATTGCAGGGCGCGCGGCAACGACAGTAAGGTTGCCTGGCTGTAGACCACCAATGTATTGGCTGAGACGCGGAAAGTTGCGCAGAGGGATACCTAGTTGCTTTCCACCAGCTTTAATCTCTTTAAGCTCTTTGTCAAGGTCTTCCATAATTTCAGCCGCCGTATGCGTGTACTCATCAACGTTTGACGAGTAGGACACGCGGAGGTCTTGAAGTTTCTGGATAGCTTGCTCTGCAAAGCTTGAAAGCTCACTGTATGGAACCGATTCAATGTTGTTGTAGAAGCGGCTGGTGAGGTCTTGCATCTCTGAATGAAATGCGGCGGCGTTTAGCGTCTCATGGATGATGGAGATATTGTTGTGCTCAACAATGGCTTCCTCGCCCATGTCTACAAGGTTTGCAATACCTGCTTCTTGACCGGCGGCATTGTAGCCCGCCTGGTCATATCTTTGCAACCAGAGGGCAACGTCGCTACCTGTTGGTGGTGCTCCTCCATCTTCAACAATTTGCTTAATCGCGTTCCTGATGGGTGTTAGCGATGGTTCTTGAATGGCGTTAGGGTGAACCTTGTTGATGAGTGCGTGGGCGTGGTTTTCTGGGTCAGCTAGGGTTACCCCAATAACCCAGTGCTGTAGTTCAACGTACTTTTTGTGCAGTTCGTTTCCTTGGTTACGCATGTCGTCCTCATGGTCTGGTGCCTCTTAAATTACTTAGCAGAGACAAGTCTAGCACGCGGCTTGCTAGTGCCACATGCTAGATTTGGGGGTTAATTTGGAAGCTCAATATCCACTAGGCTATTATCGGCTTCTTTGTCATTAGTTTCGGCTTCTTTTAGTTGTTTGGACAGCTCATAGAGTTCTTCTGCTGTGACGATGTGACCGATTTCAATGCCGCCATAGTTGTACCTTCCGGGGTTCATATACCAGTACCACGGGAGCTTCTTGGCGTACTTCTTGGCATACTTTCGAGTATTTAGGAGTAGCAGTAGTTGCTGTGCCGCTTTTTGTGTGTCGTATCTCCGTACTACCTCTGTGGTGGATGTCTCAAGGGGGTTTTCTTCGGCTTCCAGTGTCTCGGGGAAAAACATAGCCGCAAAATCCCTGTAGTTGATGGTGTCTTCCACGATGGGACCGATTGCTTCAAGTACCCTATTGATAGTTACGCGCAGATTGGCAATATCGGCGGTGTCGTTAGCGCCGTTCCAGGATAGGGCACTTCCCCATGTGTGCGGTGAAAGCGCCATAAATAGGTTGTGTGCCGTACAAGGTGGGTTCTTGTCACTTGGCAGGTCAGCCATATATTCTAAGACGCTAATTGACTTCTTGCTGAGCTGTTTTAGGGCGCGGCGGGAGTGTTTGAGGCGTTCATGGAATAGGTGGCGGTCTGTTTCCATAGTGTATTTGATGAGGTGTGTGTCGCCGTATTTTCCTTTGGCTCCTGTGATTAGCTGAATTTCGAATTGGCGGGCAGGTACGTGTATTGGGAATAGGTGGAGGATTGGCTGGATGTTATTCTCATCGTCACGTACCCAGTCGCCTTTGCGCAGGTCGCCAACTGTCACCACTTCGGTTGAAGTGTGAATCTGGTATTTTTGAGGTAGCTTATTGAGGTCTTCCCAGGTGATGCGGGGTGGCTCAGGGGTAGTCTCTTTAGTGTCGGTTGTTTGAGTGGGCATTGGTTCTCCGTAGCTATTGTTCACTGGTATTGATACTGGATAAGAAGCTGTCCCAAATGTCTTTGTTGTGGTTTTTAGCTTCTTGCTGGTAGGTTCCTTTGAGAGACACGCCATGACTCTTGAATGTGTAAAGCGAGGCTAATTGAAATGTATTTCTCTTAGGGTTCCATACAGGTTCGTATCCCAACGGGTATCTGTTGGCAGTTGTGTCGATAATGCGGACAGGTTTACCTGTTTCACTTTCGACTAGCTGATTGATGGTTTCATGGATGTATGACTTATTGTTTTCGCCAATGAATATTGCTCGCGAAAGCATTTTTGTGAATGTATCTGCTTTGCGGGCTTTACCTATCACCATGAAGATAACTGGGATGTGCATGGTGCCGCCTGTATCAGCAACATATGCCAGCAGGTCTGAGTGATGAATTGCGAGATTTTCAGCTTGCTCGGCTGTCAGCCACAATAGCATGAGGTCGTAATGCCTATTGGGGGGTGCTGTAGCGCCCGACGCAATGCTTTTCTCTGCAATTGTGTGTATTGCTGTAGCTAAATGCTTTAAGACCCTCAGCTCTTGATTTGCCGCGTCTGTGTAGTAGGTGTTACTGACGACTGATGTTGGGAACTTGCGCTTCTTGAACTCGCCGGTGGGCGTGCAGTCGATAACTCGCACAGGGGCTTGCCAAGTGGTAGCACCACGCCTAGCCTTTCTACTAACAGCAAGGTTTTCCATAATTTCAAGAAGTAGCTCCTCTTCGTCATCAATAAAGATACCGTAGTGCGGGTCTACGCTTGGCGTGAATACACTAGCGCCTCCCCACGATGAACTAACGACATCAATGCTGAATCCGGCAGGCGCAAACTTACCTGTGTTAATGCGCAAATCAAGGTCAAGTGCGCTACCTGGAATATGGGTAAACTTTTTAGGCGGTTTAGGTTTCTTGCGCTGTGCAACAGTTAGCGTTCGTCCACCGATAGTGATTGTTTCCCCCGGTCGGACACGCTTCTTAGGCTTGCCCCTGTGACCATTGGGGTTTGGGTTGTGTCGGGTTGTCTGGGTCATAAGGAATGTCCTCAACTATGGTCTTAACGCCGTCAATGAATACGTAGAACTGGGTACGTTCGATAAGGTCAGTGATTGCCTGTGCTTTACCTGAGCCGGTGGGACCCATGATAAGAACCATTGGGGTTGGTGGAGCGACCATATTTAAGCCGTGCTTGCTTGCGTATTTTTCGGCTTCACCGGACATGTTTACGTAGATAACCTGAACCATAGTCTCGCTACCCTCTTTAATAGGTAGCTGAGCGCCACCGGAGTCACCTAATCCGATAGCGAAAGCGCCCGCTTCAATACCAGGGGCAAAAATATAGTATGGGTCGAACGTTGCCATGACAGGCATGGGCGGTTTCGCGCGGACGCGAAGGATGCCATCTTTTTGGTCGATGGGGTTCTTGCCGTCTTCATCATCTAGGACATAGGTTCGGGTGTTGGTGAGGACTGCATTCAGGTTTTTTAGTAGTGCCTGGTCAGTGCCTTCCGTGAAGCCAGAGCTGATGTCGAAGGTTAGCTTTGTTGGTTCTAGGTTTGTCTCGTCATCCCATGATTCGACAGTCCAACAGCCGGGGGCAAGTTCCTTGGGGATTTTGAGTTTCTTCTCTGCCGCGTCAGTGAGCTTTCGTGTAACTTTCGCTTTCTCATTGAGGAACCACCGTGGGGAGATAAGGGAAATTATGACGTATGCACCCCAAAAAACCAGTGACAAAATGAGTAAGATGTACGGAACTGGAGTGAGCACTGCCGTAAAAGCACATACCGCACCTAAGATTAGTGAGCCAAGTGTCACCATACGCCGCTGAACCTGAGGTAACTCAAAAGTTTCCTTCGGCTTCTCAGGTTCTTTGCCTTCTTCAACCTCTGGTTTGGGCATCATTTTGATAACAAGCGGATGTAGCTTGAAGGCGACATGGCGTTTGTCGCTATTCGCGTACCTTAGACGCTCTTTCCAGGTCGGGTGAATTGGGTTATATACGTTCTGGTCTGATTTTTTCTTCGCCTTATTGTCCACCATGAGTTTCATCTCACGGCTTTTATCCCACCGCTTCAAAGCAAATGAGACGGCAGGTATGAGCATGAGGTAGAGGACAAGCAGAATTGTCGGTATTGTATAATTTCCCATAGAGGAAACATAGCGAAGCCCCGTGACATCCACTCCATTAGATGCCACGGGGCTTACTTATATTAAGCTATGCTTCCTCGCCTAGTTTAGAAGGGCGGTGCGTCTTCGCCAGCAGGAGTGTTATTCCACTGCTCACCGTAGCTAGGCTGTGCCTGCTGATTACCGTTCCAGCCGTTATTGTAATTCTGTCCCTGAGCGGGCGCGCCCTGGTTATGGTACGCAGGCTGTGCCTGCTGGTTGTACTGTCCCGGTGCGCCGCCACCTTGATATTCGAGAGGGGTTACAACTACTGCTTGACGCTTATTAGACAATGGCGCAATAAGCGGGTTCTCGATGTTCTTGGTACGCACCATAGTGCCAGGGTTCTTCTTGGATTCAACTTCGGTTTCCACCAAGTCACCCATGAGCACAACGGAGATACCCTTATGGGTTAGAGTCTGCGCTACTGCCTCTGCATCATCATTCCAGAAGGTAGCAGTGTAGAACTGGGATGTTCCTCTGTCGTGCCAGGTTCCGGTCTGCTGGTCGCGGCGCTGTGGAGTTGTTGCAACCGTCACGTTAAGGACTTTTTGCCCGTTAGGGGTAGTCCTCAACGTTGCTGGTGCGGTAGTGTTGCCAGTAACGACGGTTAGTGGTGTGGCGAATGACCTCAAGGGTGCCTCTTCCTGTAGAAATTTATGTTGCTTATTTAGTTTACCTGGTCACTTAACTTATGGGCGACCCGGTTTGGGGGTGTTTTTTACTCATCCGTCTGGTTGCCTTCGTTATTTCGCTTGGCGTTTGGGTCTAGCATCCACCACGGACTATAGCCGTCACTTGTGCGAACAATGTCGTTTAGTGTTTCTTCCGGGGTTCGGTTAATTTTGTATCCGAGTTCTTCCTGGATGTATTTGTGGATTGCTAGTCCCCAATGGCGGCGCATCTTTTCGAAGTCGTCGTTATCGCGGGCGATGTTGTATGCGTCTACGTTGAAGTATGGCTTTAATGCTTCGGGCAACTCGTACACAATAACGCTCTTTTGACGTTCATCGAGGGCGCTTCGATGATGCCTTGCCATACTGTCCGCCGCCGCCGTAGTCAAAGTCTTGTAAGCCTTAAAAGCGTCAGCGTCACTCTTCACATTCTCACGTTGCAGTTCTGGCTGTGCCAGCGCCATTGTGAGATACGTGTCATTTGTTGGCTTCATGCGTTTCTTAGCCTTCTTCTCGTCAGCCTTATTCTTAATAGGAACAAGTAGCTCACTATTTGGGATAAGACCTTCGGACTTACACCTCTGACAGTACATGCGCTTTGTAAGCTTATCCATAAACATGTTCATTTCCCCATGCTTATAGGTTCGCTTACAGTTCGAACAGACAAGTAGCTCAGCGTCATCCACCGTAGGGGTATGACCTTGAGGCTTGAGGAGACTTGACGGTGCAAACTCGTTAGCTTTGTTTGATGCACGGAGCGTTAGGCGACCGAATTTGGACTCATTCGCAATATCGCGCTTCTTATCGTCAGCGGCGATACTTGCGGCTTGCAGGAACGAGCCACCTGCACGCTTAGCTGTAACACCACTTACTACAGATGCAGTACCGATACCCGTTAGCCTCTTGAAACCTAGACCGATATTATCTAGCGCTTCCATAGGCTTCCGCACTAGACCACCCGCATAAGTTTCTGCAAACGCGAGGATGCGGTTTTTCATCAGCCATAGAGCCAGTGAGAGTAGGGCTATGACAACTACGCCTTGCCAGAATCCGACTGTCGCCATGATGCTGTAGCCCCATAATACGAATACCACCGATAGGGTGAGAAGCAGACCCAAACCTATCCTAGCGAAGTACAGGTAGAGAGCCATCTTGCCGTATTTCTTGGCAAATGCGATGCCTCGCTTAGTGGAGGTCATTAGGGCAAGTGCGGCAAAAGGCACAACAAGGATGTATAGCTGAATCAGTACGCTTAAGATTGCAGTCATTAGCGCAAGGATTGACGGTACTGCAAGAGCGATAATAGCGACGATGAGGGCAGACAGCCCTACGCCGACGCGGGCACCGCTGGAAGAGCCTACCCAGGTGTTCCACGCCGCAAGAGGTTTGGAGTCCATATCCTGTGCGCCACGGGTAATTTCAACAGCGGAGCTGGAGTTACCTGTACTGACGGCGGCGGCATGAGGGGACAGTCCGTCTTTCTCTTTGGTTACGTCAATATTGCGTTCTTTGAGCCACGCTTGCGGGTCAGTAACATTATCCTGGTTACCCCAGTCGGTGCCAGGACGGACTTCAAAGTGAAGGTGACAACCGTATGCGTGCCCAGTGTCACCACTAGAAGCGATTTGCTGTCCAGCTTTCACTTCGTCGCCAACCTTGACTTGCAAACTGCCATCTTGCATGTGCCAGTACATCGTACTAACGCCGTCATGCTGAATAATGATGCCATTAGCGCCGTCAGACGCTTTCTGAGCGAACACCACTTTGCCATTACCAGCAGAATAGATGGGTGCCCCACACTGTGCGCCAAAGTCAATACCCTTATGCACGTCACCAAGTTCAGGTCGGTTTCCATAGGGTGAGGTCATTGCGGCTTCGGCAGGGCGCGCCCACTCACCATTAGAAACATTACTTGGCAAGTCGCGGGCTTGCGGAACTTTCAGCTCAATGTCTTTTTCGTCGTAGTTGCTGAGTGCGTCTACAACGCGCCACCAGTCGGTAGATACACCTTGGGCTTCACGTGACCTCCCGGCAGTTTCATTGCCAGTCTGTAGATGGCTTGTGGTCTGGGTTGATAACTGGTAGATTGCCCAGTTGTTGAGGTAGGTTTCAGCACCCATAGGTACACCTGCGTCACCAACCCACTTGCCGTTGTGATTGCCGAGGGTCTTGCCATCTTTAGCCCATTCTGGAATATCTTTACCCTCAGCCCACAGGTGGTTGGGGTTAGTTCCGAACTGCCCCTGTGCCCAGGGGTCAAAGACGAATAATTTCGTGAATGTGCAAGATAGCTGGGAAGCCACAATTTCGCTATAGTTCTCGCTGACTACCTGAGCCACTTCATCTGTGACAGTCTCAAATGCGTCTCTCTTTCCTTCTTGCTCAGCTTTATAGGTGCTCTTTTTACTACCTACCTCAGTGGAGCACCATTCCCCCATGCTAGTTAGTTCCTGTGTGGTCGCTTTAATGGTGATGCTTTGAACCCATGCGGCGGCACGGTTAGGGAGGGGTAGTAGTTTGGGTGATAGTGCGATGAATGATACTGCGAAGATACCTGTGAAAAGGGCGATGCCGAAGCGTTTCCACTTTTCGCGGGCACCATCATTCTGAATGATGCCCTTAACTAGGAAAAGTAGTCCACCTAGTACAATGATTGATGCGAATGGGAATAAGAAATTCTCTTGAAGCGGGCGCAAAATACCGCCCAATACATCTGGGTTGTTGCCCACGAGAATGTCAGTCAAGCCCATCAGCTTAGCAATATCTTTGAAGCTGAGGACTAGGAGTGCTAGGAAAAACCCCAATACCCAGGTGGTAGCGCCAAGAAGGATGTTTCCGATGTAGGTTCCTGCGGCTGATGCGTAGCGTGCGCCCTGACCAGTGGCGTAAATCTGTGTGCGCGGGTCAAGGCTGGAACTTGCCCTATCCCAAGTTGCGGTAGGGTCGAGCCTGGTTTCGTAGTAATGGTTAGCTTTAGGGTCTTTAGCTTCTGGCTTTGATGCACATGCGTCAATGCGCAAGTAATTCCACTCACCTGTATAGGCAGTGAATTGGTAGCCACCCAGCCCGAACCTATCAAAAAAATTCAGCTTGTTACCTTTGTTGAAGCCAGCCCCGTTAGTCGCGTCAGTGCCACCAATAACAAGTTGTTGGTTATTTTTCTCAATATCTATACCAACAACTTTGAGTAGCATGTTAGCGCCACTATCAGGGTTAGAGCGTCCACTGGCGGCGGCAGACTTACTGAACGCCATGAACTGCAAATCGTTACTTTGACTATATTGGTACAGGCGGGCAGGCAAGCTGTCTTTACCAAACGCATCGCACATCACCCACTTATTCACGTCAAGAGCATGGGCAGGCTGAGTATTCGCACTACTCACACTGAACGCAGGGTAGAGGCTAAACGCTAGGAGTGTTGCGGTTAGGAGGGCAAGCAGGGTGCGCCACACCCCCCTAACGCCTTTCGGATTGGTGTTAGGGGGTGTCACTGCTGATTCAGCTGTGATTGTGGTGTGCGCACGCATCAGGTCATTTTCCTTCTTTTTTACCTACGCTTCTTATAGCTGATGAGCTTTTCCAGTACCTCAAGGAGTCGCTTATGCTCATCAGGTGATTGGCTGGTCTTACGGTATCGGAGCCAGGTTTGGATGCGCTCAAGCTCTTCCAAGGGTCGGTCGTTCAGCTGTTCCTCGGTGAGAGTTAGCGCGTTTTCGACTTCTTCTGGCACCCCGTTAAGGTAGCCACTCTGGAAAGCTTCGGTTATCCGTTCGGTATTCCTATTGTCAAGGAATCGCTCATGGAATCGGTTTGCCGCCCGAGTTCCAACAGATTTAGCGGCGTACCTTAGAGTGTTTTCCTTGCCAGCTACCTTATGGATAGCTTTCTCTTCGGGGGTGAAGCGGATGTCGTTTTGAATGTCAAAACGCTCATCCTTCGGAGTTCTGGATTGTGCCGACTGCTTCTCAACGGTTTCTTGAACCATGCTGTGTGCGGCTTCACTGGAACGTTTACGCTCTTCAAGTGCGGATTGGACGTTAGCTTCATGTTCCTTACCTTCGGGTGCCTGCCATGTTCCGCCCAGCCGTTCGACATAGTTCTTCTGTGCTTCGTAGCGTTCCTGGACGGTTTTTTCAGCGGCGGCTTTCTCCTCAGCTTTAGCTTCCTGCAATGCAGTGACCATGTTCTTTGCGTCGCGGATGTCCTTTGCGCTTCGGAGGCGGTCAATGCTGGTATCGGAGGCTTTAACACCGTGTTCAGCGGCGTTAATTTCGTTGAGGTCGCGGGCAATTTTCTTTGCTTCATCGAATCCGTCCATGTTTTGAACGCTCTTGCGGGCAGTTTCCAGACCAGTTGAGCGGGCAGTAAGGACAGTTCGCACTGCACCCTTACGGTTGTAGGGGTTCATGGTGGGTAGCTGAGTGACAGTTTTTGCCGCTTCGGTGATGCCACCACGTAGACCATTCTCAGCGTAGCCCTTAGCGAAGTTATGCTTAGCCTTACCCGGAGCGGTTTCAAAGAACCTGACAACCTGCTTACCGACTTTCGTCTTCGACAGGATGTGCTTGCTGTCGGTCATGTTGATGGTACCGGCAATTCCGTGACCGCCCATAATCTTCTTCATAATCTTGCGTGCGCCTAGCAGTAGCAGTAGCGACAGCAAGGTCTGAGCAATGAATACGAAGATGTACGCCGTGACGGAGCTAGTCAGATTGATGAGTAGCACTGACATGAGGCAAAGAAGGAACGTCAAGATTGCCGACTGTGCATACAATCCAAGGATGGTCGTTACGTAACGCATGGTACCTTGCTTAGTGCGTTTGCCCAGTAGCGCCATAAGGAGGATGAACGGCAGGAAGACAAGCATCAGCAGGAGCATGGCTTTGATGATTGCCTTGTAGACTGCAAAGTACCCTACAGCAAACCCTGTAACAATGGCGGCAACGGGCGCGAGGGCACCTACGGACGCGCGGCTCATCGCTTCACGCCCAGCCCAATGTTGCAGATAGCGTGAGTCCGTACCTGCGCCGTTATCAAGACCAGCTTGGACATCTACGATACGGTACATGTCACGGCTAGTGATACCGGCGGGGCGGTTTGGGTTATCCTCTGTGGTAGTGCCCGTACTCATCAAGTCCAGCTGATACAACGCCCAGTTATTAACAGTGATGCCTGCACCCATCTGGACAGGCGCGCGGCTGACCTGCGCACTGTTGGTGTTGGTCAGGGTGTGCGCTGTTGTTGGGCGTTTAGCATCCACTGCGTATAAGTTATTATACCCAGTACCCCATTGCGCGTAGCTCCAAGGGGTGAGCACGTTCATTCGCCAGACCTCGCACATGAGTGTGCGGGTTGCGGGGTCTGAGTCTGTACGTTTTGTAGCGTATTTGATAACGCCACTATTTCCGGTGGCGCTACAAATCTCATCACCGATACTCTTGGATACAAGTGCGTCAGCGATGAAGCTGTCGAGGACATTTACGCTCTTGTCTACAAACTTAATGGTTTCGTGGGGCTTGTTGAGGGTTAGGGTTGCGGTGGTCGAGATGACGAGCAGTCCAAGGATAAACATTGCTAATGTCTTGATGCCACGGTTACCCTTCGTGATTGATTCACGCACGATAAGTAGCAGACCGATAAGCGCGGCGATGATGCCGAAGGGGTAGAAGGCACTCTTAGTGAACAGGGTGATAAGTTCAGCAATGAGGTTGTCCACTCCGAAGGTCTGCAAAAGTGGTGACATACCGATGTTAAGGGCGGCATTTGCGAGGCGGGTTACAGCGGCGGCGGACATGATGCCTGCGTTAGTGAAGTCGGTGAAAACTCCGTCAGAGCTGAACAGCATGGACGCTAAGTTGGAATCATAAAGTTCGCGGCGGGTATCAGTGATAGCCCCGTCACCCGTACCGTAGATACCTCCTTTAATTGGTGCGCGGGTAGGTGTACAGTCTGGGTTGTAAGCACCGTTCGCCGTGAAGAGCTTCATGGGCTTACCGTTTGCATCCAGCTTGTCAGTGCCGTCAATATTTAAACAATAGTACTGGTTTGCAGGGTTATTGAAGTTTGCGGCTAGGTTCTTCTTAAGGAAGTCTTGGAAGAACCCAGGCTGGTTGAGGGTTTCGGCAAGCTTCTTGCCTGCTTCGCCTTCTTTTTCTTTCGTGTATTTTTGGACGGCGGCAGTGTATGCTGTGGGCACGCAAGAGTAGAACGCGGACAGTGTTTCGTCGCGTTTCGCCTCGTCCTCATCTACGCTACAGGTGAGGTTATATTTTTGTGCCGCCTCAAACCAGTTCTTGTTGTGTTCTTTCCAATCTTTAAGGCTTTCAGCTTGCTTGTCGGATGCGTCCCACTGGTATTGGGGATTCTCCATGTTGGCAGTCTTTGCCGCTTCGGAACAAGCATTTTCATCCGCCAGTTTAGAGATGGTGCTCTTGGTACCGTCTGGGTTAGTGACGATACAGGTTGTGCCACCAGCACTGGGTTGCGCTGGTGGTGTTTGAAGTTGTTTCAGGTCGTCAGGTAGGCGGACTTCCTCTGGCGTTTTACCTGCAATTGCGGCGGCGATGGTGTTGATAATTTCTTGCTCCATCTCCGCGTTAGTTGCGGCGCGGGCATTGTAAAGGGTGTTGTTGATACCTACGCGCGTGTATCCACGGGTCGCCATGACGTTAGCGTCTGAGGTGTCTAGGATAGTTTCGATTGCGGCGGCGGCAGAGGCCTGGGCACCAGCAGTAAACGCGGCGGCAACAGACCCGAATGGGTTACCTTTCGCCCATTCGTCTTTGAACGCCTGGACAGCGCCGCTTGCGCCTTCGGTTGCTCCGTTAAAGATTGCGCTTACACCAAGCGCGAGGGTTTGAGATGCGCCGAAATTACCCATGAGGCGCGCCTCAGTTTGCACCTGAATATGGTCAAACTCGCCGTTGTAGTAGGTTACCCTAAGGTTGTATCCGTAAAGCTCCATTGCGGTGTATTTTTCCACGCGGGCACTTGCAGTTGCGGGCACGCTTTTAACCCCGGTAGGCAGACCTAGCCAGGGCATATCAAGTTTGTTAGATTCCGCGCCGCCTCGTTGGATGCCTCCGGGGGCTACAGCACTGTACAGATTTTGACCCAAATCGGCAATATAGTTAGGAACGTCGCAGTTGTGGTATGTGAGAAGACCTTTATTGGGGTCGTTAGCGTCGCATGACCATTTCTTATTGTCTTTGTAATATCCGTCTGTGCTTGATTTTGGGTGCTGATAAATATACGAGGGGGTAAGTACGCGGTTTAGCACTTTAGCGAAGGACGTTTTTGACCCGTCCTTTTTTGCTTTATCTAAAGCTTGAGTGAAGCCTTTGTCGCCGCTTTCGGTTACCCCTAGTTGTTTCTGTGCTTCTTGAAGTTTTTCTACGGTTTTCTTGTCGCCGTCGTCCGCGAAGGCTACGTTCACGCTTGCAGGCATGAAGCTGGTGGCGATAAGGAGGGCAAGCATGATGGAAGCAACGAGTCTCATGAAGAGGTTTCCGTTGCTTGCTGGTCGAGTTAGGTTAGGGCTTTTACCCCATGTTGTATATGTACGTGCCATTCGCGTATCTGTCCGTGAGTTATAAATTTTCAGCTGTGTTTGTATATAGCAGAAAAGGCGGCGCGCATCTATACTGCGCGCCGCCTTCCATTTAGGAGAACCAGACTATTAAAGCCCGCCCTACCCACCAAAGGGAACTAACCATGTCTTATATAGCAGAACGTTTCCTCTGCGCCTCAGATTGGCGGCGAATCATTGCCGTGTCTGGCACAGGCGCGCCTGTTTTTAGGTCGCGTAGCGCATCTGCGTAGGTGCGTGCATTTCGGCGGTGCTTCTTACCTGCTTCACGCTCTTCATCATAACGTTTATAGTCCCAACCTGGAGTCTTTCGAATATGTGACCCATATTCAAAAAGCTGAGTGTACCAGTTGTTCGCGGTAAATGTGAGGTCTGGTCGTTCATCTGCCAGTTTAATTAAGCCAGATAGCCAGGGTTTAATTTTTGTGGTCAGGCGTTTATGCTTGCTTTCGCTTCGGTGTATATCCACCATTCCTAGCATGTCTACGCTGATGCCGTTTGCAAGTAGCGCCGTAGCCACGTTCCTGTATGCACTAATCGCGTTGATTGCGTCTTCCGTACTCACTCCGGCTACGCGGCTGGCTTCCTTTGCGGCGGCTTTCATGAGGTCGTCATGCTTGATACGGTAGTATTCTCCGCGCTGTGTACTGTTCATCTTTTGAACACCTAGCGGGACTTCCATCTGTGGCGCTTCCGGCTCCCATCTATGACGGTTATTGAGGATGGCGTTCTCGACAACAGTGTACCCGTAGGGGTTTCGTTTGCGTGGCATAGAAGCTTAAACCTTCCTTTCCTAGTTGTTCTGGTCGAGAATCTTGTATGACGTTATCCCGTACTTGATGGCGCAGTCAATAGCGTCATCAACTCTGCTGACGATGAATTGTTCAATGTTCTCAGCCGGTGTGATGAATTTTTTGCCGCGTTCAGGCTTTTTCTTCGTGAGGTTAAGAGTGTTATGGTTCCAGTGGAGCCACTGTCCCTTCGTTAGCTTCTTCCACTCCGTGCGGTTATGCACAATGTAGTGAGGGCTGTCATTCTCGTAGGTTGGTTCTTCTAGCCCAGGTAATGCGAGTGGCGCTGGTTGCCCACTAGCATCTTGCGTACCGACTGGTTTCTCGGTTTCGATTGAGATGTAAACCTTTTTGCTGGTAGCAGTGAGGTCTGGGTCGTTGCTGTAGATTCGTAGGGCTTCTACTGCTTGAGTTAGCGCGTTTTTCTTGATTGCTTTTGTGCGTAAGATTTGGTCGTGGCGCGGGTCATCGCTTTTGTGGGGTGGCGGGATTAGGTGGTAGATGTTTTCTTTGTGGCGGGAAAACTTTTCATCGAAGATTTCGTCAATGGTTTGTTTGATTGGTGTGATTGGGAGGGTTAGCGTTGTTGCCATTTGTGCCTCATTTAATGTTTGGTGGTTGTGACAGGTTATATTTTAGTGTGGTGCATGTTATATGTTCAAGGTGGTTTTATGTGTCTTTTTGGCTGAGGCATGTTTTAAGGGGCGTACAAGATAGTAACTTGTACGCCCCTCGGGTGTTTCGGTTATGACCCATATTCAGCTTTGCTGAGTGCTCTTAGTGCTTAGCAGGTTGTTGCTGTTGTTATTGCTTCTATTCCCCAGTGTACCATTCAGGTGTCCCTTCGGGGCTTGGTTGGCAACTTCCCTGCTTGTATCTGATGAGCCGTTCTTGGGTTCATTCCTTTATGCTTTTATTATATCAGAGTTCCACTCGGTAATCCGCAACTGCTTCCACCGTGTCATTGTGAGCAATGATGATAATCTGCTGGGCGTTCATGATACTACGGATAGTTTTGATGGTAGAATCCATGTTCCTTGGGTCGTAGGCGGTGAATGCCTCATCAAGGATTAGGGCGCTGGTAGTTCCACCAAATACTTTAGCGATGCCAAGTCCGATAGCTAATGATACGGCAGACAGTTCTCCACCTGAGAGTAGCTGAACTTCGCGGGTTTCGCCTGTTGCAAAGTGTGCGAGAATGTTGAAGTCCTCAGTGATGGTGATTCCGATAATTGCGCCATTAGTGAATCCAGCAATAAGTTCGGACGCAAACTGTGTTAGGCGTGGGATTGTTGTCGCCGCGACAGCTTTGCGGAACTCTTTTAGCGTGGCTTCGGCATAGTGGATGCTTTCTTTTTCCTGGAGAAGAGATGCGTATGCTTCTGCGTCTGCTTCCTCTTGCTTGAGACGGGTTGCGAGTGCCGCATGTTCGGTCGCCACTTTCGAGTGCTCAGCGCTAGTGCTATGCCCGCTAGTGGTGTTCTGCGCAATTTTTTCGTCCAGTGTTGCAAGCTTACCTTCTACTGTTTTGACAGCATGTTCAGTGATGTTTGGGGTGGATTTGATAACCTCTTTCACTCTGGTAATTTCGTCGTTAAGGGACGCGATGGTTGATAATGCGGTTTGCTTTACCTGGTTCTGAGTTTCAAGTTCGCGGGTGAGGTTTTCAATTTCTTTCACGTCGTTATAGACGTTGAGTGCTGAATTGTACTCTTCCTCCGCTTTTTTGTACTTCCTTTTTGCTGTTGTGAGTTTTTTCTTAGCGTCCTTAAGGCTCGTGGTTGCTTCATTTACCGACTGGTAGGCTTCGATAATGCTAGAAGCTACTGCCGAAGCATTCCTCGCCTTTGCCAGCTTTTCTGTGGCAGAGGCGTGCATCTCCGTTTTCTTCGTTAGCTCCTCTTTTAGTGCTGAGATAGTCTCGCTGAGAGGCTTTAACACGGACTCTTTGTTCGCGATGATTTGCTGGCATGTAGGGCATGTTCCGCTCAGATTAGCAATTTCGTTGTAGCTGTGCTCAGCTTCGGGAAGCTTGACTTGGGTGATGATGCTGATGCGTTCGTTAAGCCCGCGCAACGCTTCCTGTAGTTCTAGCTCTTGTGCCTCGTTTTCCTTATAAGAGGATTCTGCCTCCTTCAATGTTGAGTACGGGTTTTCCTTTGAGGAAAGCTTCGATTCGCCCTGCTTAACGGTTTCAGTCAGTTGGACGATACTATTCTCCAGTGTTGTCTGTGTAACACGTGCTTCTTGTAGTGACTCAAGCTTCTGTTGGTAGGCGGCTTCTACAAGGGTAAAATCTAGGGCTACGCCTTCCCCGTTGGTGATTCGAGTTTCAACCCTCTCAGCGGCTTCCTGAGCCTCTTTGAGGCGTGCTTTAGCGTCCTTGAGGCGCTGTTCACAGTTCTCAAGGTTGCTTTTTGCAGTGGTTAGGGTGAGATAATTCTGGCGAGTCTCTTTTGCTTGTGCTGTGAGGACTTTCTTTTCGGCTGTAAGTTTCCTGTAGGTGTCGCGCTGTGCTTCGAGTGTTTCTGCGAGTTTGCGTTCTTGCTCGGATAGTGTGGCAACTGTCTTACGGTGGGATTCAATTCCTGCCCTATCCACCGTTTTATTATCCAGTTCTCGCTTGTTGATGCGGCGATGGATGCCGCATTCTTCTAGTGCCTGAGAGTTGGCTGTGATGCCGGTCAGCTGTTCGATGATGTCGCGGCGCACTTCGGGCTTGGAGTTGATGAATCTATCAGTTTCTTTCTGTCGGAAGAAGACAGTGTTCATGAAGATGTCTTCACCCATTCCAAGGGTTCGAATGATAGCTTTTGTTCCGTCACCTACAGCTGGTCCTGCTAGGTGGTGAGTATTGCCGTCAGGGGCGATTTTCTCCAGTGTTACTTGAGCTGTGCCCCTGTGATTCATGGTTCGTGTTGCCAGGTAGGTTTCATTGTCCACACTGTATGTCACTTTAACTGTGGTTGGGGTGGTTTTTGGGGTTCCTTCACGGCGCAGGTCTAGGTTTTTTGTGACTCCTGCTGGTCGGGTGCCGAAGAGTGCCCAGGGGATTGCGTTCACGATACTTGATTTGCCTGCGCCGTTTCCTCCGGTGATGTGAGTGATGGCGCTTTCTGGGAATGACTCTGTAAGTTTCTTGTGGGTGCGGAAATTGTGGATTTCCACGGTTTTGATGGTCAGTGCGCTCATTCTTTCAGACTCCTCAGGTCGTGTTGTGGGCGTAGATATACCCCTTGCCGGTACTGTTTATTGTACCGTACAAGGGGTATGGTTGGGTACTTTGTTTAGGGGGTTGGTGTAGCGGATGCAGTTGCGGACGCGGCGGTCTGGTACAGAGCCACAGTGAGCGTCATGTTCACAAGACCATTTCCGTCAATCATCCATTTCTTCGTTTCACCGTCATATTGCATGGTTACAGTGACAGGGACATTGGTCTTTGTGTAGATTGCCTGCGGGATGTGTACAGTTCCAGTGCTGGTGATTGCCTCAACCGAGTTGATAACTGCCTGCTCACTGATAGGCTTAATATTGTCAGCCCCACCAAGGGTGTTACCTAGCCCGGCGGCAAGGTAAATAACTGCAACCATTGTTGCCCGGCGGCTTTCCTCATTGCCGTAGACGACAGAGTTTTTAAGAATTTCTGGCACATGCTCGTAGTTCCCTTCTGCAACCTCTGCACCAATGGCGTTGGGGTCAGGGGATGCCGCAATAGCCTTAAGGATTTCAGTCAGCTGGTTTGTTGCTTCAATCTTGTCGGTGTTTGCGTCATTGCCAGTTAGTGTTCGGACGATGGTCTGCGTCGTTACTTGGCTGTTGTTGTTGCCCTGCTGTGGGGCTGGCAATACGCCACCATATGCAAGACCAGCTAGGGTTGTTGCTCCAAGGACGAAGGCAAGTAGGAGGAATCCGATTGTTCGAATAAGTGGTGGCTTCACTACTTCCACGGGTGTAACGTGTGTGTCAGGTTCATTAGTCTTAGCCATTATTTTATTTCCTTTTTAGGTGTAGGGTTGGTGGACAAGGTGGTGATAACAGGTATCAGTATCCAGCATAACAGGAATACTATACCTATTATGCCATACCTTGCGTCATATACCTCTTGCAGGGGCAAACGTGTCGGGTCAGCGTCGTATGATGCTGACATGGCGAGGAGTCCGCTGTCGCGCAGTGATTCGTAACGCTGTGCAATTGTTAAGACGATAGCTGTAACGACGAAAGGCGCGACGGCTAGTATTGTGACGGCTGTTAAAGCTATTTTCCCCATTCTTCTGTATGTGATTTGAGGATATTCGCCTTTTTGGGCTTGCATGGGTCACTCTTCTTCTAAGGTCTGTTTGCGGCGTTCCTTGTAGTTTTCCACCAGCTTACCCTTGTATGAGTTTGGAATGTCTCGTAGCTCAATAAGGTCGGCTGTGGCTCCGCCGTTCCTTGTTAGTGCGAGGAGGCATTCTTCGGTGGTGGCTACATCATTTAGGTCGATACCAGTATCTAGGATGGCTAGAAGCATGTCGGTTGCCGCGTCCATGTCACGCACATGGTTTTTGGACGGGTCAAGGTGGTGGGTAATACGTTCCTGCCCATTATCTTTCCACGTTAGTTCTTCCACGGTACGCATTTTAACCCAATTTTCATTGGATTCTTTATGGCTGAGATATTCAGCCAGCGGCATGTTCATCTGCTGAGCAAGCTCTTCATCCGTGTACCTGTGTCCTTGGGGGTTGACGTATTTTTGGTTGAGTTCCTTGATTGCGCGTTTACGGTTACGTTGAAAGTTTGCCAGGGGCGCACCGAGGATGTGTGTAGGAAGGTCATTTACCCAGTTAGGCGCTGATGACGCTAGGTATGCCGCGTAGGGCACGCCGCCTGATTCGCTGTATTTGGAGTATCCTTCGGCGGCAATTCCAACATAGTATGCGGCTTGCTCTTCGGGGCTTTTGCCGAGCAGGACGTTTACTGTTTCGCGGTGGCTGGGTGAAATGAGTCCTTGTACGAACATTCCGTAAAATTCGATGAGCCCACTGTAGAAGTCTTGGGGTACATCGGTGCTTTCGCGTCGAAAAACGGGGTATGCAACCCTAACTGGTTCGGGTGCGTTATTGTTTTCGGCAATTTCCTTCATGATGCTGTATGCAGGCTCAGGAGTTGCGGCGCGTACTACAATTCTTCCGTCGCGTCCGGTGGTGACGATACCAATACCTGCTAGTGCTTCTTGAATTGGTTTGTAGAGGTTGTTTGCGTCTTTGAGTGTGAGGTTTGCTACTGGGCGAAGGGGTGCAAGCTGAAAGCCTTCTGTCTCAGTAATTCCTCCGTACAGTCGTGTGGGGAGGTTTTTGTCAATCAGTTTCAGCCCTAGTCGTAGTTTCGGTTCTTTTTCTTGTCTTTTGGAGAACCACTCTTGCACTGCTTTCCCCGTGAGGGCGTATGAGTTGCCCTTAGGGGATTTGTATGCTTTTTTCTTGGCAACTAGGCTTTCTAGCCAGTCAGTAGCTTCTTTAACAATTTCGGGGTTTGCTTTAAGCTCTTTTTTGGTGAGAGTCGTCTCGACTAGCTTCTGTGGGTTAATCCAGATTCCGTCGCTAATACGAATCTCCCATCTTTCTTGAATGGGGAATGAATAGAATTGTGCGTTGCTGTAATGCGGCTTGAGGTTAATGAGGCAGTTGTTGTACTTTTCGACCATTGTAGTTGCGTCCTTTTATGCGTTGAGGATGGAGTATGAGGTGAGTGTGTCTTCTGTGGTTATGGAGGTGTTGTAGCCACAGAATCGTAGGTCTTCAATGATTTCTTTGAGTGCGGCAAGGCTTTTAGTGTTCCTTGCTTTGCCTGCAAGTCGGTATGGTTGCGTGATTCGCAGGGTGTCCTGTTCCTCGTTGAGTGCGAGTACCCCTAACTCTTCGAGTGGGTTGTCGGGGGCTTCCTTTAGGTTTTCCATTGTCGATTTGACGCATTCTTCAACGGTTGCGTATGGGGTGTCGTATGGGTTTGATTTGGTAATTGCTAGGTATAGCGTGGGTACTGTTGTATTATTTTCCATTTCATCATTATGCAAGGTAGATTGTGGCGCACGCAACTTATTTTTAGAGACTTTTTCTGTGACTAGCATCTTTAAGGTATTTCTTCCAGTATTGCGTGGGCACCTTTAGTGCTTACTGCGCGCCTTTAGAGTGAATATTTATGTCAGTAAAATTGCCTAGATACTAGTTTCATGCAAGTTTTCATTGTTGTGAACTGAAAAGGTGTAGCGAAAAGCACCAGCGTTAGACAGTTTCGTGTCTATGCTGGTGCTTTTCAATTTTATGTAGCTATGCCGTTGGGGTACTAGAAGGCGTACTGCTAGGTTGCTGGGTAGGCGTGCTGTCTGTTGGGATAATCGTGCCAACTTTAGTGAATCCTACACTTTGGGATTCTGCGTAGTCGCTAGACTTAAATTCAGCCCACGTAGCTAGAAGGTACTGCTTCGTGCCGCTTTGAGAGTAGAGGTACCATTTATCGTTCGATTCAATGAGTTCCATCTTAACCGTAGCAGGATGCTCTTTCTCTAAGATAGCGAAAGCACCATCTGAACCTACCCCATCAGCTTCTTGAACACGAACGGTTTCGGTAGAGGTGAAATCAACCTCTATAGATACCCTTCTGTGACTTGTGCCTACGCTATCAATGTAATACGTACCGGAGGGCTCAAAGTGAACCTTTACCTCGCCTTTTATTTGGAAAGTTGGCATACGCACGTCTTCCAAATATGACTCTTTATTCCATCGGGATACAGTTTCAGCGTCGTAGTAGACGGGTGAACCTTCCCAGATGGAACTTCTAACGCTACGGTATGCGTCAGCGCGGGTTCTCAGATATGCGTTATAGCCGCTATTCTTTGTCTTTACGAGGTACCGAACGTTGCGGATAGTAGCGGGGGTTATTTTACTCTCGTCTACTCCAAAGTTGCCAGCAGATTTCAGGAAAGACTCAATGAACGTGGTGACGTTCTTGGTGTCTTCTTCTGTGAGGGTGAAGGACGCTGGTGCTGTCTCTTTGACTTTATCTGTGGCTTCCCAGGGGTGGGCGATAAGTAATGCTGGTAATGCGACTGCCGCAAGTGCGCCACCACCTACAAGAAACATTTCGCGGCGTGAGAACTTCTTCTTGCCGGATTCGCCTTCGGTCTTACCAGCATCACCTTCTCCCCCTGGTGGCACCTCAGGTGCGGCTACGGGGCTAATATTTTCTGGGCGACCCAGGCGGCGAGCGTAAGGGTTACTAGCGCGCTTGTCGTTAATGTCATTAGTAGATTTATCCATATGTCTATGGTACCTTGTCTTTCTTCGTCTTGCCGCCTGGGTTCGGTTACATCTTTATGCCTTGTCGGTTGGTGTTCCACTGTTGGAACCTACATACCTGTAGACTTTGTATTTCTGACCCAACAGGTCGGTCAGGTCTTCGCTCCAGCGGTATTCGATGGGGTAGATTGCCCCCACTTCGTTACGCCAGGAGCCTTGAGCGACAGATGGCTTGCCGTCGTGCTCCCCGATAAAGATAGCGGTGTGTCCAGCAGTGCCACCAGGACCGCCTGCGATGAGGATGTCTCCAGGTTGAAGGTCAGAACGCTTACCTGTTACGTCTTTCCAGTCGGATGAGTTAGCGTAGTATTCCGCCTGCTGTCCGGTTGCTCCCCACGGAACTTTAGGGTCTACTGTGTTCTTGACTACGGTCGCTACGAAGCGGTCGCAACTAGCGTATAGGGCTTCCGCACCTGCGCGTTCCGTATGGGTGTCTTTGCCACCTTTCTCTTCTGCCTTGCGCTTAGCTTCCTTGTATGCGGGCTTTGCGTTTTCTACACCGTCAGGGTCAGATGGTGACACGGGAATTTTCTTAGCTTCATCTGGCTTGTTTGAGTCCCAAGCGATACTTTTCGCAAGCTCAACGATGCCAGACATGTCAGCGCTTGACTCGCCACCAAGGAAGCAGGAACCGCCGCCCTTAGACAGGGATGAGCTTCCGCCTGACTTCATGCCCGGTTTGAAGTCTTTAATGAAGTCCTCACCGAACGCGACACGCCTCGGCATGTTTGGAGTACCTGAACGTTCAAACTTATCGTTAAAGATTTGAACAAGCTCAGCGACGCTCTTTGAGTCATCCATGAAACCGTTGGCACGTAGGTTTGCACCCTCAGCGCCTTCTAGTTCTTCTTTAAGGAAGTCCATCTGGGTTCCGAGGTCAGACCAGTGGGTGCCGTTTGCTTTTGCGAACTCGACCAGTCGGATACGGCGTTCACCGTCCCACTGCGCGAAGCCGATAGCTTTACCGTATACGGCACCTTGGGCGAGCATTTCATCGTTACTCATTTTAGAGTTGAGTCCTGAACCGCCCTGGGTAAGCTCTGAGTTAAACCCGGACTCTTGCCCAAAGTTACCCATAAGTCCGGCAATCATTTTGGTACTGAAAGGCTTGTTACCCCATTCACCACCAAAAGTGGTTGAGGATAGCCAGGTTGCGACATTCTGAACGTTTTCTGCCGGGTCTTCACTGTGTTTCAGACCTGACTTGCTCTTACCGCTATGCTGGCTAATTCCGTAGCATCCATCCGCATTATCATTTTTACCCCACACCTGGGCGGCTGGGATACCTGTGACAAGAAGGATGATAAAGAGGGCTACAACACCTAATACCACCCATGTAAGGGGGTTTGTTAGGGTTGATACGGTTGCTGTTGTTGCAGTACTAACATTTTTCGCTGTCTTGGCGACTTTTTGAGCCGTCTCAGCGGTCTTCACTGCCTTGTCCACTACTGAGGTTTTCTCAGGGGTATTCGGCGGCTCTATAGGGTTGTTACTGGCTGTCATCTACCCTCCTAGTGGGTGCTTCATATTTCGGTGTGTTGGGAGCGTTGTCTTGCTGAGGGCGGATTGGTTGCGGTGCCGCGCGGAAGAATTTTTTCTTCGGTTTCTCGGCGGGTTCAGTTTGTGGCTTGAGGGGGTTCCTCGGCTGTGGTGCCTCCTTTACGGGTGTTGGGCTTACTTTCGGGATGGGCGCTGTCTCAGCTTTAGGGGACGCGGGTTTAGGCGCTTCTACCTTCGGTGACACTGGCTTAGCATTTGCCTGAGGTGCTTCCTGTTTTTGTACAGTAGGCTTTGGTTCAGGCTTAGGCTGTTGTGGCACGTTTACCTTCTCCTGCTTCTTTGGCGCGGCTTCCGGCTTAGGCTCTGGAGACGGCTTCGACTGAGGCTCTTCCTTCTTCACAGGTTCAGCGGGCTTAGGCGATGTCTGTGAAGAAGGGGTACCTACCGTCGGCTTCTCCTTTTTGAGGGGCGGCTCTGGTTTAGGTAGAGGTGCGTTCGCAGGTTTCCCGGCTACCGGGGTTTCCGTTACCTTTTCTGCGGGCTGAGGTTCTACCTTCGCTTTAGTTTTTTCAGGCTCAGTGATTGACTTCGGAGTTGTTTCCACCTTTGCGTTGGGCGTAGGTGCTACTACTGGTTTGGGTGGTTGTACCGGCTGGGGAGCCGTTACCTCTTCCTTGTCGCTGTGTGCCTGATTTGGGTTGAGGGTGTTACCTCCCTTCGTGGGGTTGTTTAGCGGTGTTGGATTGGGCTGAGTTGCCGTTAGAGGGGTTTCCTCCGTTTTCTGTGTGTTGCCGCTGTTGAGATTCTTGGTATTAAGGTTGTTGTTGGGATTTGTTTTCAGGGGCACAGTGACAGGTGGCTTCTCTTCCTTATTGGACTTGGTGGAAGACTGCGACGTATTACCTTCGTTAGTCGTCTGGGTGGGCGGGTTGAGGGGGTTTCCTGAGTTGTTCAGCAGGTTCTCAAACTCCTTATCCCATGCCTGATTTTCTTGCTGTTCCCTCTGATGCTTAGCTTCTCGCTCCTTACGTTCCTTTTCCTGGCGTGCGCGTTCCTGCGCCTCCTTTTCCTGACGTTCCTTTTCCTGGCGTAGGCGTTCCTGCTCATCCAGTAGGCGCTGTTTATGTTCCTCTGGCGTGGACAGAGTGTGGACAGGCATTTCGAGGCGGTTAAGTTCAGGCATCTTGAGTGCAAGACCCTCACGCTGTTCAGGTGCGTTATTCTCAAGGTATTCCTTGAGTGCGGCATCGTGGGTCTTGTTAAGGAATGCGGTTGCTTCCTCGGCGCTCATCTTCTTCACAATTTCGCTGTTTTCGGCACGCTTGCGTGCGTCTGTAGCGTAGTGCATAGCCTTCTCTTGGTGTTCCTTGTCGAGAAGACCAGTGAGCGACTTGTTGGCGTTAGATGTTGCCTGGTAGGTTTGCATACCAGCTTCGGTTGCTTGGAGGTCACGCTGACGTGCCTGAGCGAACTCATCCTCGATAGCACTCTTGCTCTTGGCGAGTAGCGGGTCTGCCTGGAACATGCGGTTAAGTTCGTTACCGTAGGCGCTACGTTCTTGCAGGGTGAGGGATTCCTCATAAAGACCCTTGAGGGAGCGTGCCTGGTTGTACTCGGCGCTTGCTTGCATTGCGGCATACTCGTCACCGACGATGTTAGCCAGCTTACGCTTATGGCTTGCCGCCTGCATAGCTTGCTCTGCACGGAAGATGTCTGCGAAGGTTTCGCGCTGGAAGCGGTCGGAGCCGTCGCCGCCGGTTGCGAACTCCAGAACGAGGCGCTGAATGTTCTCGTTGGTGCGACGCATAACGTTTGCGGCGTTGTTTGCGTCTGCAACAGCGGTCTGCTCGATGTTTGCTTGTGCTGTGGTTGCGTTCTGACCGTATTCCACAGTGTTGTGGGCAAGCTGACGGTCGCTCCTGACAGTCTCCATCTCGCTCTGCTTTGCGGCGTTGTAGTGCTGTAGCTCTTGCATCTTATCTGCTTCAAGCTTCTGGCGAGTGCGGATGGAAGTTGCCGCCATGCTGTTAGGCTTGCGGCTGAGGATGTTCTGCTCAGCGGCAACCTTACCAGCTTCACGCATGTTCTTACTGACTGCGCGGAGGAAGCCTGGCTTTTCACCTTCGGCGTTCTCGTTGTTTCGGTTACGCCATGCACTGCGTAGGTTTGCGCCGCTAAGTGCGCCAACCATGCCGCTTCGGAGGGTTCCGGCGGCGTTCTGTCGGTCGAGAACGTTTCCAATCTTGCTACCCATGTAGTTGTTACTCATGGGGTTTGCATTCTCTACAAGGCTGATAAGCTGGCGGCGCTGTTTCCATAGTGCGGCGGCGACAATGATGTTGAAGACCATGACGAGGGCAAGGTCTGCCACGCTGTCGATAATTGCGGATAGGATGATGACACCAACGGCGAGGATGGTGCTGTACAGGATGAAGCTAAGTACTGCGCCGACCATGAAGGAGCCGTAGCGTTTAGCGATTTGCATTCCTCGGTTTTTGTCCATTAGTGCAATCATGATGAAGGGGAGAAGAATCATCATGATTACTACGGTGAACAGCTGAATGAGTGATGCGATGGAGAAAAGAAGCATCACAATTGCGATAGGCACGAAGGACAGCATGGCGATGGTGGTCACCATGAAGCGGTTGGACGCGGATGTCCAGCTGTAAGACCAGTTGTCCCACAGCCTGTCGTCTGCGTGCGCGACAGCGACGATGTTGTACCACCGTGGGTCTACACCGTGTTTACGTTCATTAGCTTTGTCTCCCAACTGTGCGTCTGTCTGTAGGTACAGTTGGTATGCGGCGATGTTACAGACTTTGTGGTTGCTTTCCTCCAGTTTCAGGGTCTTGTTGCGGTAGTCGGCGGGGGTGCCCATAACTTTCAGTGGTACGCAGAAAGTATTTGGGTCTACCTCAGCTTTTTTGATGATTTCAGCCATTTCTGGGTCTTTAACGTCCAGCTGTGCGAAGGGTCGTCCGAACTGGGCGCGGGCGAATGGGTCTAGCCTTACGACACGCCAGATGGTGCAAGTCATGGCGTTGATGTTCAGAACTGTTTTTTCTGAGTTGCTGAGGTTATCTGCTTTAGACTTGCATATTGCGGATGCTGTCGAAGTGTTGCCGTCTTTGCTTGCGCCAGTTTCTTCGTCGCCAGCGGCGGTGGTGATGCCCATAGCCGCGCCGCCAACTTCCTGCATGACTCTAACAGGCATACTGGTGAATAAGCCTGCGTTGGAGAGAATGGCGAAGCCCAGTACGCCTGCAAGTACTACGTAGAGTCCGTTGAGGCTTGCGCGCATGAAGTTTTTGTGTTTGTGCCCGTAAATATACACGCCCACACCGATGATAATGAGTGCGGCGGCACCAGCAAACGGGGCGTAGACGCTATCGGTGACGTTTCCGATGATGCCTTTATTGTTTTTGCCGTCGCCTGAGACTAGCTTGGTAACGTTGAATACGCAATCTTTGTCGTTAGGGTCGGAACATACGGTGTGAGGGTTGAATGCGGCTGTGACGAAATTCTGGGTCAGGTCGTAGGTTAGACCTGTAACGCCGTTTAGGGTGTCTGCGATACCGTTAAGTGCGCCGCCCACGAGGATAGTACCCACTGAGCGTAGCTTAGTGAGCTTTTCGGAGTCTTTGCTAATGGTTTTGGGTGCGCCTTCCATGCGTTCTGGGTCAGCGGCGACAACCCCTTCTTCGCCTTCACCCTCACCTTCATAGTTGGTAAACTTGAGGTTGCCACCCACGGCTTCTTTAAGGGTGAAGATTCGCCCTTGCTTATTATCTAGAGGGATGGTGCTGAAACTGTTTTCCCATGCGTTTGGGCGGTTCATTCCATGCCCAAGATTTTGGGCACCACCGAAGATGCCGATACCGCTTGCTTTTGCGGTTTCGGTGATAGTTACAGCTGGCGATGGACCGGGGGCTAGGGTCACCGTTTTAGCGGTGTTGGAACCTCCGGTAGCTAGGTAGATGGTCAGCAGGAGAAGCGCTACGATGGCGGCAAGTAACGCCGCCGGGGTGTAGCGGCGCTGTTTAAGGTGCGTATCCTTGCTGTTTGATGCCGTGTTGAGGGCAGTTTTGTTTAGTGCCATGCGCTTCTCCAGAGCTTTTCCATATAGCAGACGTATTTTTCGGGTTCTTTAGGTTATAGCAGAAACGCTGAAACCCGCCGGGGTGAAGTGGCTGGCGGGTTTCAGTCTTGGTGTTAAGCGTTGCAGGTCTGTAGCCCTTTTTGTAGGGCGTTCTTGTCAGCCTGGCTGATGCTTAAGTTGTACTTGGTGGCAGTGTCAATCCACATCTGGGAGTAGTGGCACTGTTCGCTTGCTTGTGGCATGTACTCGGCGGGCGATTTACCATCTTTAGCCTTTGCAGATTCAGTGGATGCGACGACTAGCTGGGTGGTGTCGTTGGCGAAGGCACTTTTCTTTTCTGCGTCCCAACCTTTAGCGCCGTGGCTGTTGGCGTATTTGTTGGAGATGATAGGGTCTACGCTAATGTGCTTACGTAGTTCAGTGGGGTTTTCGCCTGGCTTCACGGTGAAGGTGTTCCCATCGTAAGCGCCGACCCAAGTTCCGGCGGTGATGTCACATGAGGCGGGGTCGCCGTCTTTAGTCGCGACATCTTTACCTTGGTTTTTTAGGACTTCTGCACGGGTGGTACAACCGTCACTGTTAATAGCCCAAACGTTCCAGTCTTCGGTTTTAAACTCTGCGTCTTCGGCTTTAGATACTTTGAGGGTATCTAAAGCTTTTCCGTAGGCGGTAACTGCCTCAGCGGTTTTGTTTGCAGGCTTATTGGGTAGCGCCGCTTCGGGTAGCTTACCGCCTGCGCCTGTACCTACGTTGCCTCCGCCTACACCTGGCGCAACAAGCTTACACTCTTTGGAGTTGATGAGGGTGCTTTCAAGGCAGTTTCCGCCTGCGTTGCCAAACACGTTGAACGTGTAAGTTAGCGCTGTTTTAGGGTCGAAGCTCCCAGTCTTCGCCACGCCGAAGAAGTACGGCGAACTGAGCATGGCGATGAGGATGATTGCGACAAAAAATGTTTTCACCACCCCGCCGGATTGTTTACCTTGACCTTGAGCCATGTCTCGGCTCTCCTTCCTTATGGTTTAGATGCGTGGAGCTGTGCTGTCACGTAGGGCGTTCGGTTTGAGTTCGTCACCGATGTTAGCGGCAAAGTTGAGTCCCAGGTAGCCGGTGAACTGGTTCGAGAGAACGTGGTTGTTCGTTATTCCGCCTACATAGAGGCTTGAGCCGGGGAATGCTGACATGAATAGTTCTAGTTGGTTGTTGCGAGTCCAGCGTAGGCTGATGTTTTGGCTTCGGTACTGCTGTTTAAGTATTTCGAATTGTTCTTCTAGCTCTTCGTAGCTGTCTCCGTACACGCGGATGTGGATACTGCCGCGAACCCAGGGCGCACCGACTCGTTCATTCTCGTCCATTAGCATTTCGAGGCGGGCGTTAGATTTCTGTAGTTCGGTTACGCCTGCGTGCCCGTATTCCTGGATTGTTTCGTCACTCTTTTTGAGGTCTTCGGCTTCCAGGATGTGCTGTTGGCGCACAAAGCTGAACGCTTCGCCCATGACGGTGTTAGGGACGATTGCTAGGCGAGCGAAAATGCTTGCGTTGGGCACTGCGTAGTTTGCGATTTCTGCGAAGGGTTGCATACGGGGGAACTCTAGTACCTCTGGAAGTTGTGACACGGTGAATGTTGCCACGTACTTTTTCAGGGTTGCTTTGGTGTATTCCTGCGTGATGACTAGGCAAGTGTTCCTAGAGTTGTCGATGAGGTGTGCGTATTCGTAGGCAATTTGGTGGCTTCCGACTCGTTCACCGGGGTCGATTTCTAGCGGGGGGATGCTGGGCGCGCCGGGGTGAACTAGGCTTTTGGTTGCGAGTAGGATTTCGTCGCGGGTGAGAGGTTCGCAGGCGAGTATGCTGTGGCGCAGGGCGCGCCGGATGACTTTCTCTCGTTTAGCGGCGTTACGTTCTTCGGTGTCGGAAACATGTTCACTGTAGATGCCGAGGAACAGTTTTGCGTTCTCTTTGAGGAATCTTGAGCCTTGCTTAACACCTTCGAAGAATGCTTTCTTTGCGTCTTGAAGGTTGTTCTCTTCTTGTTCCTCGTCAGAGTTCGTGCTGACTTTCTGGAATTTTTTGCGTTCCCCAAGAAGCACACCGAGGTATGCATCTTTGAGGGAGATGTTAGCGTCTTTGAGGACGGACGCTTGGATTTTCATGATGTTGTCGTACTGTGGATTCACTAGCGCCTGTGCCTGGTTGTAGGATGTGGCGAGGAAGACGTTAGGGTCAAGAGGTGTAGACAGGGTGAAAGGGAAAATGTGGATTGGGTCTGATTCTCCTTTAAGGTTTAGCAGGCTTGCGTATGCCTCAGCTGACATGTGTAGCAGTGCTGACTTCATGTCGATTGATTCGAAGTCGAACTGGGCGCTGGACATTCTGTAGAATGCCCACACTTCCGTTTCGCTGAACACCATGTTTCGGGCGATTGTTTTCTGGGGGATGTCCAGTTCTCGTGGCTTGGTGTTAGTTTCAGGGCGGGCAAGTTTCTTTTCGCCTGGCAGTGACTTGAGTGGGTTGAAGGGAAGTGTAGATGCCATAAGTTTTGTCTACTCCTTTAATGTTTTCTTTGGTGGGTTAGTTCTTTGCTGTATATTTCATATCAGAAGCCCCTCACCATTGGATTCATGGTGAGGGGCTTCTTTGGTTTAGAAGCAGTTATGCTTCTTTATGGTGTGCGCTATGCTGTCTGGTTTAGTGCGTCTGTACCGAAGTTCTCCACCTTTTCGGCGGCGGCATTGACGAATGCGTTATCTGGGATAATCCAGTTCATTGCCGCATACACAGCAACCGCAACCATAAGCAGGCAGAGGATGAGCAGTGCGCCCTTCTTGACGCTACTCTGCTTAATGACATCAATCATTGGGATAGCGGCAACGGCGAGTACGACGATTGCAATGATGCCACAAATCCATTGCTTAAGACCAATTGCCGCTAGAGGGAGGACGATAGAGGTAATCAAGGTTATATACTCCAATTTCTTTAAGATACTAGTATTGTCCCTGTATATATATCAGGGAGTTTTATTCACTAGTACTAGAACCGTATTTGGTAATGTTGGTAGCGTCTGTGTCGTAAACGTCCGGTTCGAGGTTAGACACAAGATACTTACCGTTAGACTGCTTAGCGAGAGTCACCTTGTAAGTTACCGGATAGGTGATGTTCTGCTTCGCACTCTCTTTGGTGTCGGTGTCAGTGCTCCCACCAAGTTCGTCAATTAGCTCAAGGTTCACCTTGGCGATGATGTCGCCGTTTTCTTGGCGGTATGCCTCGTAGCTGATGCTGTTGGTGTTGATGGTGTACTGACCGCCGAACCCGGTTGTTGCAACCGTTGCCTTCTTAATATCAAGGACATACTGTGATAGGTCACCTGGCTTTTCCAGGGTTGCTGATACATAAGCCTTAAAATAGCCCTGAATAACAGCATCAGTGTCGGCGCTATTTTGAATTTTTGCTCCAGGGATGCCTTTGCTCTTAACTAGTTCTTGGGACTTGCCCATTGATAGTGAAGGGACGATAGAAGGGTGCGGTGTGGCAATGTAGTATTTCGAGGTATCCTTGTCGAAAGCTACGGTGACAGACATGGAGATTTGTTTAAGTTCCGCGTTCTGGTTATTGTTTTTTGCCGCGTCCTTCACTGTGGTTCCAGTTCCGGTGGCGGCAGGTTTGACGAGTGCCACAACTCGGTATGTTGCAAGGGCTGAGTTTTTATGTACTGCAATCCTTGTCACTTGCGGTGTTCCGATAACTTGCTGTGCGGCGTTTGCTGTGCTTGTTCGAATATTCCCCGATGTGCCAGGGTCGCTGGCTGATGAGAGACTGTCGCCTGTAAGATACCAAGCAAGCTGTTTTTCAGCTGTTTCGTCTGTTTTGAGGCTTAGGTATGCTTTGACGTAGCTTACTGCAATGTCTTCGCCTGCTTGCTTGTTGAACCCCGTCTCCCCTACTGCTGAGCGTGCGATGGAAGCAATTTTTGCGTCGCTTGGCGGTTTAGGTAGGGTGAACTGGTACACACTGTTCCCGATGAAGCATGTGGCTAGTAGTCCTGCTAGGACGTATGAGACGATGCGTCCACGTTTCTCTTTGTCCTTTAGGTTCACGTATTTTGGGTCGCCTAGAACTGAGATGCCGCCGCCGTTGTTATTCTTGGCGTATAGGGTACTGTCTTCGTCTTCGTTGAAGGTAATAGGTTGGTCTGTGGGCTGTACTGGATTTACCTGTCGCTTATTGTTGCGTTCGTGTTTAATAGCCATTATTGGTTCTCGTCTTTCTTTGTCTGTTGGGTTTTGCGGGTCTGGACGCTTTCAGAAATTACTCCGCGCATGATGCGTGGTTGGAGTTGCACTGGTGGGAGTGCTTCTTCGGCGGGTTTGGTGGGTTGGGTTAGCCGTGGCTTTTTCGGCTGTGCGTTGTTTTGTCCTTTCGCGGGGGCTTGGGTTAGTTGCGGTTTCTTTGGTTTGTTCATAGCGTTCCCTGCTGGTTGCGGGGTAGCTTTTGTGGGCTGTGGTGGCGGCGGTGGCGGCGTGGCTGTTGGCGGCGTGACCACTGGACGCGCTTTAGGTGCAGGCTTTACCACGGCTGGTTGGGGGCTTACCTTAGGGGCTTGCTGTTTTTTGGTTTGTTCATGAGTACTAGTTTTAGGTTGAGGTTTTGAGGTTTTTTTGTTTGGCTTAGGGTAGTGTTTGGGGGTGTAGGTGGTAGTCGGTGGGACGACAGGTTCGGATGGTACGCGGGGTAGCTTTTCGAGTACCTGTTTAGGGAGGATGATGTGTGTTAGGGTGCCGTCCATCCTTTCACGGGTTTCACCTGTGATGGGGTCGATGTACGGGGTCTTTCGGATAATCATGCCTTCCGTGTAGAAGGTTCCCTTGTCTGGGTTAGGTCGGCGGAGATTAATGAGCTGTTCTTCGGAGACGCGGGGGACGGTGACCTTTTCTACAGACTTGTAGTAGCGGCGGTTATCGTCCCACTGGATAAGGTTCTTCCAAAGGACACGTTCACGCTTTGAGTCCACTTTGTAACGTTTAATTTCTTTGGTTCCGGCGAGGGTGACGATGCGTTTAGCGGTTTCGCCACCCTTCATGCCGCCTAGTACAACAAGGGTATCTGCGTTCACTAGGAGGCTGTTCACTGCCGCTGGGTCGTTCTTTTCGTAAAGCTGTTCAAGGTTCTGCTGTCCGAGGGAGATGCCAACATTTGAGGAGCGTGCTTTTTCCAGCAGACCTGCGATGCTGGTTAGCGGGATGGTCTGGAACTCGTCAAAGAAAATTTGGATGACGTTCAGCTTTTGGGTGTCGTCGCGGCGGCGGTGTGATGACATGCTGGTGAGGAGGCTTGCAAGCATCTTACCGAAGCCGGTACTGACTTCAACCTCAGAGTCAGCATTGAAGTCAAGAAGTACAATGGACGGTGTTGCGTTGGGGGCGACAATTTTGTCAAAGTCGATGTAGGGCTCCCCATTTTGAGGAAGCCCAAGCCAGCGCCCGTATGCTGAGTTGAGCATGATACTGACGTTGCCACGTGGAGTTTCCCAGGATGTTTTGACGTTACCGCTTGCACCTTCAAGGATTCGGCGGCGTAGTTCAGCGCCCGTGAGGTTGCCTTCGGGTAGGTGGTTGAGTAGCACTTCGGGGGACATGAGGGCACCACAGAATCGCCTAAACTCGCCGTTATGCCAAGGGATTCCAGCTTGCTCTAGTTCGTCTGCCAGGAGAACATATTCGGCGGGGTTAGTGCGTTCTTTTTCTTTCATGTATTCCTCTAGCTCATCCAGTGCTTTGAGGAGTATCTGGAGGGTCGCCCACACGTCGTTCTTGTATTTCTGAGCCTCGTCTTGGTATTTCTGGAAGCCGATGGCAATGTCCAGCTTTTCAGCTGTTTTAAGCCCGGCGAATGGGTCAAGGTATGCGGGACCGTGGGGGTTGTAGGCGTTATCGTATTCGCCGGTGGCGGGGTTGCCTTGTGTAAAATGGTAGAAGTTTACGTTTTCTTCGGCGGCGTAGTTCGCCAGTTTTCGGGCAAGTCCGAGGTCAGCTTTCATGTTCACGAGGATGCTTGTGATTCCTAGCTTGGCGTTAGCGCGAATTTCACTTTCGGTGGTTGCAGTTTTGCCACTACCAGGGGCACCGACTTTGATAACGTGGCGCGGGATTTCAGGTACGGTGAACCATACCCCTTCACCTGATTCTTCATTGATGCCGTATGCTACGCCTGGCGACATGTCTGGGCGTTCGTTGGGCAGGATGAAGTTAGCGCCTTCACTGATTTCCTCTTCAAGTTTGTTTCGGTTGCGGCGCTGTTTTGGGGTTGGGCGGTACTTAAATTTCTTCTCACTCATCCAGAATGAGTCATTGTACTTTAGTTCTTCGTTATGGTTGTAGTCGTATTGGATTTTGGCGGCGAGTGCCCATCCGAGTAGCGCGCCCAGGATGATTCCTGCGATGGTGAAGGGTGTGCTGAAAGTGCCAACAAGGTCAAATATCCCTGTTGGTGAGAGGTATTCGCCGGGTGCTTGCATCAGTGAGTTGAAGGCGCTGGCAAACTTCTTCGGGACATCTAAGATGAACCAGAGAAGTAACCCGCCTAACGCCGTTCCGCCCATATATAGCCCCACTTCGGAGGCTTGCATCATTTTCCTTCGGGTCAGGTAGTAGTATGACCAGCAGATGATGATGGTGGCGGCGATGAGTGCTGGGCTACAAAGCACTACCGCGATAATAATGAACGCCCATTTGATGAGCGTGTATATCAGATTGCCCACAAAGTCGTTTACAGCCGAGTTTTCAGCTGGTTTCTGACTATCATTGGGCACCTCATTACCTTCTCGTTGGTAATTTAGCGCTTCCTGGTTCATTCCATCCTTACTTTCGCTACTTCGACATTTCTTATCCTGTTTTCCCTATAGCGCAAATGGCTTATTTGGTACAATGTGAGTGGCTTAACGTTATTGTTTTGAGAGGATATTTACTGTGCTTTATGACGTTTTTAACAGGAACATTGAGGGTTTTAAGTTCCCTAAGGCTGAGGATATTTTGAGGTTGCGTTCTTTGGGGCTGGTGAAGGTGCCGGACGTGGATTGGCAGTATGCGAATATCACGCCTGCTGTGGAGTTGTTAGGGCTTCCTGCTGAGTGGATTGGTTCTCGTTTGAGGGATTCTTGGGGTGGCGGTGCCCATTCTTGGAGTTTTGAGTTGGAGTTGTCTCAATATGCTGAGACTGTTGATAGTTTGAAGGGGCGTGGGGTGCCTGAGGATGTTGTGATGCGCTTGTATCACGACGGTAGCATCCTTGGTAAAGAGTGCGAAGAAGCTGGCGGCTTGGTGTTTCCTCGTGCTCAGTTCTCTTGTTGTGGTGAGGGCATGGAGGTTTTCTACCCTGAGTTATTTGAGTGTTCTGAGATTTTGGCTCGTAGTGGCGTTCCTGTGGCGGAAGCTGTTTCGTTTTTGTTTGACCCGAAAGATGATTACGGGTTCCTCACTCCAGCTGAGCTTTTGATGTCTGGCGATAAGGATTTGAGGACGTTGGTTATCGCTGATGTGTATGCGCATATTTTGGCTTGGCACACCGATTCATCTGTAAGGCGTTGGCGGGTAACGTCGGCAGGGAACGTCCCGAATCCGGGCATTGTTAGGGCGCTGGTTGGCGCTGGGTTTAACGCTGACGCTTTGGTGATTGAGACTGCTGGTGGTGGCTTCGATGATTACGCTTTTGAGCAGGTCGCGGACGCTCTTCATATGCAGGAAAGTGTTTTACTTAGCCGCGCAAAGGACACTGGCAGGAAGGCTTCTGACTGGAGTCTGTGTTGGGTTAGTGAGAGGACTGTATCTCGCCTTTTAGGGGCAAGTGTTGATGAGGTTAGGGGTATGGGTGACCGTGGCGAGTTGCTTGTTATGAATGTTGTCGATGGTGAGTATGAGTTTGCGCGGTGCAATTTCTCCCCTATTCTAAATAAGATGGATAGATTTGTGGATGCGTGGCTGATTTGCCCAGCGGCGGCGCGGCTGATTCAGGAGTTATCTGCGTTGAGTTGGGCACCGGAGAAGGTCGTAAGGTTCCTAGAGACTCCTTCTGCTTGGTTTGGCATGGTTCGCCCTATCGAGTATGGACGTTTGGGCGACGAATATGTGGATGCAGTTGTTGCTGTCGCTAAGCTGATGCGTTAGTTTTTATACGCTCAAATGGGGCTGGTCTACAAGTTTTAGCTACTTGTAGACCAGCCCCATTTGCATGTTTTAGCGTTGGGCTGTTTTGCGTTTGCGGATATTCGCGCGGGTCAGCATCTTGAGGGTTGTGTCGAACTCACGTGTGACTTGCTCAGGTGTGAGATGGGTGCTATCTGCTTGGGTTGGTGCCACTAGTAGGGTTGCTAGTGGTGGGTTAGTGAAGTTGTCGGGGTGTAATGTTTTTCCTTCTTGGTAGAGTGTCACGGCTTCGTTGTATAACTGGTGGATGGTTGCGGGTAGTTCTTGCCAGGATTCTGGCTGGATTAGTCGTTGGGATGCGCCGTAGTAGAGGGCGAGGTGCAGTAGTTTGCGGGCGGCGAGGGTTTGCCTGTCCCCTGCGTCGATGAGGGTTTTGGTGGTATGGTATGCCGTTTCGTCGTTGGGTGTTTTCCACTGGTGGGTGATAGTGGTGTTGTCGCTTCCTTCGTATGGTATTTCGGTTGTGGGTTTACGGTTTTGGGTTGCGTGTTGTTCGAGTGTTTTTTCTGCTTGATAGGTGTTGGTGTGGGTGTATTGGGCGGTGGTGTTGATGATGAGTTGTTTGATGGCTGGTGTTGGCGTGTTGGTGAGCATTTTGGCGGCTTCGGTGAGGAAGGCTGTTTGGGTGCTGAAAGCGGTCGGGCTGTAGATGTTAGCGTAGTAGTTGAGTGCGGCGAGGGTTAGTGGCTGGATGGTGGTGTTTAGGTGGCTAGAGAAGTTGGTTTGTCCGTATTGTTGGAGGTAGTCGCATGGGTCGATGTTTGGGGGCATGGTTACTGCCCACGACTGCGCTTGTGCGTGTGGGGCAGTGTGGTATGCGGCGGCGGTTGCTTTCATTCCTGCTTTGTCGCCGTCGAGAATGTAGATAATGTTCCCCGTTTCGCCGGTTAGTCGTTGCAGGGTTTTGATGTGCTGGTTGGTGATGGCTGTACCACTGGTTGCGTACACATTGGTGTATCCGTTGTCGTACATTGAGATGACATCAAACTGTCCTTCTACGATGTAGCAGGTTTTTGTTTCTCGGGCGGTCTGGTTGGCGTGAGTGATGTTAGGGCTATAGAGAAGTTTTTCTTTTTCGAAGATGGGGGTTGCGCGTCCGTTCACATATTTTCGTTCTTCATCCGGGTTGAGGGCGCGCCCGGTGAATGATACGGGGGTTCCGTGCATGTCTGTTATGGCGAACATCAAGCGGTCACGCCAGAAGTCGTAAAGTTCGCCCGTGTCTTTGTTTTGGGCGCAGACTCCGGCGAGGGTTAGCTCGTGGGGAGTGTAGGTTTGGGTGAGGTGTTTGGTGAGTGCGTTACCGCCGGGGGCATATCCGTAGTGAGGTAGGTTTGGGTTGAGGGCGCGCTTCGTGACCTGAGCTTTTGCAGGGTGGCTCTCAGGCAGGTTAGCGTATTGCTTGACATAGAAGTCCCATGCGGCGGCGGTAATTTCTTTGAGGCGGCGATTGCTGGTGACGTTGCCTTCGTCGGAGTTTCTTTTGGGTAGCTCGATAGGTGGTTGCGCTGTTTCTGCCAGGTACTCAATAGCGTCAGTGAAGTTGCCGCCGTTGGTTTCCATGATGAGGCTGATAACGTCGCCGGATTCACCGCATCCGAAGCAATGGTATGTGCCAGTTACGGTGTTTAGGTTGAATGAGGGGGTGTTTTCATCGTGGAAGGGGCAGAGAGCTTTGCCGTTTACGCCACTCATTTGAACGTCTGTGTTCTTGGTGTTGCGGAAAGCGTTTTGGAACACGTCGATGATGTCGTGTGCTTCACGTACTTTCTGGATGAGTTCTTGGCTGTAGCGCATCTGCGTTTCCTTTTTTACTGGAGGGTAGCGGTTAGTGTGGTGGTTTAGCAGTAGGTGCCGAAGTCATGTCGTCGGCAGACGTAGCCGAATCGGGCTGGAAGACTGTCTTTCGTGGCTGGCTTAGCTTTCATTGTTTCTTCCCATTGTTCGACTACCTGGCTCCATTCGTTGAAGATGGTGTCGTACTGGTTGTTGAACGCTAGGAGTTCTTCGGTGGACTTTCCATCTTCCTGCTGTTGCTCTTGGGTGGCGTGCTCCAGGTAGTTGCGCTGGGTGGCTTCCTGTTTAGGTTGGGTAACTTCTAGTAGGCTCTTCATCTTATGGGTGGCTTCGGCGGCTTTGATGGCGATGGAACGGTGTTTACTGCCCCTGGCTTGGGAAGCCCAGTCTTCAATTTGGCGGTTTGTGACCGCCATAGAGGTGAGGGTATTGCTGATGGAGTTGGTGAGGGTGGTGTATCCGACAAGGATGAGTGGCGGGACATTGTTCATGATGCCGAAACCTTTCTTTTGGGTGTGCGTAGAGAGTCATGCGGCACCCCTGCCTACCTGATGGCTTCGGGGTGCCGCATGTGATGTGTGGGGAGCTGTTACTGTTCGCTGGATTCGCTGATTGCTACCTTGAGAACGTCAGGGATAAAGCCTGCGAAGCAGATTTCGTTCTTGTCGCTTTCGTGCTGGCTAACTCCGGGGAGGTTGAGGTAGCGTTCCGGGTGTTCGGTACGAATGGTCACGATGGGTGCTTGCATGATGTTCGGGTAGCGTCCCTTAATGTATTCCAGTTTTTCGGGCTGTTCGTCTACCTTGTAGGTGTCATAGGTGATTCCTGCACCGTCTAGCACTCGTGCGGTCTGCTTGCACTGGATGCAGTTGTTCTTGCTGTAGACGGTAATCTGCGGGGTTGCCATGTTCGGTGTTTCTCCTTAGACGTATTTTGTTGGGACATTTACATTTTAGTGGTTCCACTCTGAGTTATTCAAGGCGGAAAGGTGCGCGGCATATTTTTGTTGCGCGCATATGCCATAGCAAAAGTGGCACCTGAGTGGTTTTTGCTGTTATTCGAATGGTCAGTGGGGTCTGACGGGTGGCTTTAAGGGAATTATTTAGGTTATCTGGGTGAGGTTTTGACTACCAGGTTTTTCTTGTGACTTTTTAGGGTTTTCTGAGTGGTTTTTTGGTAGTGACTTTTTGGTAGTTTTTGGGGGTTTGAGTGACTTTTTGGTAGTTTGTCACGAGTGCGGGGGCGGCTGGTTCCCTTGTCCTGTAAGGGGTTCGGCGGTCTTGTTGTTGGGTTTCACTATAGATTATTGATTAGATTATCTCGTGGTGGCGGTTTTGGAGGATTGTTTGGCTTGTTTGTGGGCGGGGCTTGGAGGATTTGCGCACTGCCGCTGTGGGGTTTGCTGGTTCTACGCGGCGGCTGTTAGTCTGCTGACGTTTTTTAAAAAAAATAACGGAGCGAAGAGTGAGGTGCTGGCTGGGTATCGCTGGCTAGGGTCGCCTGTTGTGGTGGTTGGGGGAATTGCTGATGAGGATGCTGTGTGTTATTATGGGTTTTGTCACCAAGGTTGGGGATGCATCTTATGAAGGGAGCATTCTTAGTTTTGGTGGTTTGGTTTTGGTGTGTTACACTATTGCTGTTTTAGTAAAAAGTTTTTTGTCTATGGCACCTTGGAAGGAGGCGCACGTGAATATCGCTAAGGCGGGCTCTCAGAATTTTGAAGACGCGGTGATGGTTCCTGTTGAACCTGAGTCTGCGTCTGTTTTTGTGCCTGTGCAGTCTGCTAAGACTTTCACGGGTGATTCTTTGTATCTGAGGGCACGTAAGGACGCTGTTCTTGCTCATGCTGAGAATAAGCGTGAGCAAGGTAGTTCTTACAGTCCGTATGGTGTTGTAGACTCTGACGGTTGCCTGTTACCGGATTCTGCGTCTGTTGAGGATGTTCTTGGTGTAGAGGTTGAGCGTGATGCTTGGATGTTGCCGCTTGTGTATGTGCATGGTGGTTTGCCGGTGTCTGCGCGTTCTGTCTCTGCTGGTTCTGCTTTTAATGAGCAGGGTGTGTGGGAGCGTTCTTCGCTGGCGCGTGTTGTACAGCATGTCCCTTCGCCTGTTCTTAGCGTTAGCGGTGGTGAGGTTCTGGAGATGCCTTCGGGTGTTATGGCTCGCCGTATCTTAGCGTTTATTGCTTCTCGCGTGCTGGAGACTGGTTCTACTGAGTTTGTGGTTCCTTCTCAGCCGCGTGCTTTGGCGCGCCTGGCTGGTGTGCCTGCTTTATCTGCTGAGGGGTACCGCCATTTTGCTGATACTTTCCGCATGTGCCTTGGTTTGCGTTCTGCTGTTTTTGAGCGTGCGCAGGAAGGCGGGCGTGCGGAGCTTCTTCATGCGTTCAGTGTTGCCGCTGATGTTGAGGATTCTTCGATGGGCATCATGTATAGCTTGGAGGGTAATGAGTCTGGGTTCATGGTTGTTCGTGTTTCGGATGAGTTCTTTGACTATGTGAACAGTGGTAATGTGGTCGCTGTTCCTGCTGGTATGTGGGGTAGTAAGCTGGTTCGTTCTTCGGCTGTTGCGCTGGATGTGTTGGCGCTTGTGTTGGCGCGTGCGGCTTCGTTGCGTAGCGGTAACGCTAAGACTTCGAAGGTGTGGGTTGCGTGGTCGCATTTAGCACGCCAGTTCGCCGTGTTCTCTTCCTCTGTTCATAAGATGCGTAGTGTTTACCGTAATGCGGTGAATGCGGTGCGTTCTTTGCTGATGGTTGAGGGTGCTGAGGATGTTGTGTCCCTTGTCGGCGGCAAAGGTCGTAAGGGCTTTGCTGGCTTTATGGTTCAGGCGTATCGTTCTGGTGTTAAGGCTGTTCGCCCGCATACAGTGAAGAAGGGTGATACTCTTTCGAAGGCTGTTCGTACCGCTGTGTCTCGTGAGACTTTGAATGAGTCTGCCGCTAAGGATGAGCAGGTTCTCATTCCGATTCGTGCGCCTCGCAAGGGTAACATTTACCGTGCGGTAGACCTTGCTTTGCTGTCTACTAAGATTAGTGGTGCTGTGGGTGTTTATTTGCCTGCAATTAGTGAAGACTGGGAGCGTATTGTCGATACTATTATTGACAGGTACGCCGCTTCCGCACGCAACGGTAACATGAAGAAGGTTAATAGCTGGCAGGCTTATGTGGAAGCTTCCATTAAGAATCAGCCGTCTATCATGGACGCTCCGAAGGAAACCCCGGTCGCTGTACGTCCCGCCCGCGCTATCCAGGAGCCTGCCGTACAGAATGGCACCTCCAGCCAGGACAAGCCCGTGAGTGAACCCCACGTAGCCGCTGACGGACTCCCTCACCTTAATAGTGAAGCTACTCCAAAGACTGAGCCTGCGAAACGTAAGGACAGCAACTTCGGCGCACCCTCCACTGTTTACATGTCTGAGGCGTTACTTAGGAACCCTACCGTGGCTAACTTCGACCTTCTCGATGAAGACTTCCTCAAGAAGTACATGGACGCTGACTGCATCATTACCCTGAATGCGGACACCCCGGAACATTACGCATACTCTGACGCACTCCAGGCTGGTATCATCCCTGTCAATAACTACGATGAGTGGAAGAAGGGTGTTAAGTTCCCGCCTGTCCGCATTAAGCTCCCCTCCGGCGGGTACATGTACCCCAACGAAGGAAGCCGATACACCAGAGGTGACGACTACTACTGCCGTGTCCTCTACACCGAGGATTTCAGCAAGGACATTAAGCGCACTATTGCAGAAACTCGCGCTACCCGCCCGGCAAAGTCCAAGAGTGCCGCTGATATTCCGGTGAGCGTTCCTGAGACTCAGCCTGTGCGTCACGTCAAGGTAGCAAAAGAACCTGTCGCACATGAGCCTGCCCGCGCTGTAGTGCCTCCTGCCCAGGAGGAGCCTGTCGCTACCGTCAGTGACACTGCGCCGCGTCAGGACACCACCACCCGACCTGCGAAGCGCGAAATTTGCACCAATATGCCTAAGAACGTCGCCGCCACTCTAGCGCCGTGGGATAGAGTGGACGCACACTACAAGTATGTCGATGCCGAAGAAACCCTTGATGGGTACCTGGCGAACTTTAACGCTGACCCGGTAGAATCAGAAGTCATTGATGAAGCATCTCTACCTCCTGTCAGTAATGATGAGGAAGCTGAGGCGCGCGCCGCTATCCTGAAATGGGTAAATGGCGCTAAGGACAGGAAACCCGTCCTGGACGGTATCATGAACCCTAAGCCTGAGCCTACCGGCGAGTACCCCATCATGTACTACTAAAAGAGTTGCCATAATTAGAAGGGTGCCAACCAGAAACTTACAACGTTTTCTGGTTGGCACCCTTCTAATGTTTTCATATGGAACGCCTGTGCAAATGGTTTTTAAACACACTTGTGCCCCTAAGATACCTTGCGATAGCTCAGGGGCACAAGTTGTGAGAAAGTAGACTAACCTTAGCCGCCTACTCAACATATAATTTTTACTAAGTCGGACAAAAATATGTTATATAAATATTCTACCCTACTGTCCCGGAATAGTCAAAACCTGACCGGGGAAAATAAGGTTCACGTCATAAATTACATCAACATTGGCATCCGCAATAGCCTGATAGCCTCCAGCTACACCAAGACGGTTAGCGATAAGAGACAGCGTATCACCAGCGACAACCTGGTAAGTAGAAGAAGCTACGCGAGGAGCCTTAACCGTCTCAACAGGGGCAGGCTCAACCACAGGCGTCACAGGGGTGGCTTCAACAGCGGCAGTAGAAGCCGCATCAGCAGAAGCGACAGCCGGAGCCTCAACAATAGGTTCCTGCGCAACCGGCGTGGACTCAGTGACAGCTGGAGCCTGAACAGCCACAGGTGCCTGCGGCTGAGTAACCGGAGTCTGAGTATTGCTCTGAGGAGCAACAACAGTGGCGCTAGATGCCACTGAGGTGGAAGCGGCAGACTTCGCTACACCAGTATCAGTGTACGTAGGGGTTGCCGCGCCAGAAAGACCATATTTAGCTGTGCAAGCGGGCCATGCACCCCAACCCTGCAAAGCAAGAAGACGTTCGCCTGCCTCAATCTGAGCTTCCTTCGAAGCAGTATGCGGCGAACCACTCATGCCAACACCATTCCATGACTGCTGAGTAAACTGCAAGCCGCCATAGAAGCCGTTGCCAGTATTGATAGACCAATTGCCACCCGACTCACACTGAGCGAGTTTTTCCCACGTAGCCAAATCAGCGGCGTTAGCCGAAGGAACAGTAAGCGCCCCAACGGAAAGACCACCAAGCGCAAGAGCTACAGCGGCACGACGAATGGAAATGTTCTTCATAATACTCCTTTAAGGGTGCCCTCGCTCGCCCCGTCCCCAGGGCTCAAACGCGCCTCCGCCCGCCCTTCTTGTGTAAAGTGGGCTAAAATTTCTAGTTCAACTTCGTGGGCGGCTCACCGCAGAATCCGAAGCACTCTCTGAAATGACTGGCTTTCCTATAAGTTAGCCAATCAGAGCGCTTCCCCAACTGTGGGGGCGTGAAGAAGAACCGAGTGTATCCTCCTCAAATATGAGTGTGAATGCACGGATTGAACCTAATCAAAGGAACAACCTCTGGAACAAGATACCGGAAATTGCTGATGTTTGCAACCCGGTTTGATACATATAGCAAACGCTGGAAGTTCACAGGAAACTTCCAGCGTTCAAAAATATTGGCTTGTCAGTAAGTAATAGCGTTTCGCTAAGCCGACTCACCCAGCATGAGCGAAACGAACTGTTCCTCCGTCAGAACAGGTACGCCTAGAGACTCTGCCTTAGCCAGTTTCGACCCAGCGTTAGCGCCCGCAACAACATAATCGGTGCGCTTCGACACAGAACTAGATGCCTTACCTCCACGACCGATAATAGCTTCCTTGATACTGTCGCGAGTGAACCCCTCAAACGAACCAGTAGCAACAATAGTTAGCCCCTGTAGCGTCGGAACGATGGACTCATCACGCTCATCAGCCATGCGTACACCAGCCGCCGACCAAGCATCGACAATCTCTCTATGCCAATCAACGCTAAACCAGTCAATGATAGAATCGACAATTGTGTCACCAACACCGTCTACGGCGGAAAGCCTATCTCGCTCAGCTTCACGAATCGCCTCCATCGAACCAAGCTCAGCGGCAAGAGCACGGGCGGCAGTAGGACCCACATGTCGAATGGATAAAGCCACGAGGACACGCCACAAAGGTTGCGTCTTAGCCTTACCTAGCTCAACAATAAGGTTAATCGCACTCTTCGTAGGGGCAGACACCGGATTACTGCGAGTTGGCTTCGTGAAAAAGTAAGGTTCCAACCCCACGGTAGTACCTCCGCTTGACCGACGCTCACGCAAAACCATCACATCACGCAAATCATCCACAGTGAGATTGAATAAATTAGCTTCCGAATCCAGTAGAGGCTTCAAACCGCTTCCGGGGTTAGTAAGCGCCTTAGCCGCTTCATATCCTAAAGAGTCAATGTCCAAAGCTGAACGACTTGCCGCATAGCACAGCCTCTCAGTTAATTGTGCAGGACAAGAACGAGGGTTAGTACACCTCAAATCAGCATCCCCCGCCTTAGCAGGCGCTAACTCTGAACCACACGAAGGGCAGACAGAAGGCATAACAAACGGGTACTCTGAACCATCACGTAAAGCAACAACCGGAGCAACAATTTCGGGGATAACATCGCCAGCTTTGCGCAACACCACAGTATCACCAATCAGAACCCCCTTAGCTTTCACCACGTCCTGATTGTGCAGTGTAGCGCGTTCAATCGTAGAACCAGCAACAAAAACAGGCTCCATCACAGCATAAGGGGTGACACGCCCAGTACGACCAACATCTACCCTAATGTCAAGAAGCTTAGCGTGAACTTCCTCTGGCGGGTACTTGTATGCTACAGCCCAGCGTGGGACACGTGACGTGTACCCCAAAGAACGCTGAACAGTCGCAGAATCAACCTTCACCACGATACCATCAATCTCATGCAATAAGTCGTGACGACGCTCCCCCATCGACTCAATATACGCAAGAACATCATCAAAACTATCAAAAGTCTCAGTGTAAGGGCTAACAGGCAAACCCCATGACGAAAGAAGCTGATACCCCTCCGACTGAGACTCGACACCTAGCCCACCTAAATCACCAACGCCATGAACGAACATGCTGAGTGGGCGAGTAGCAGTGACCGAGGAATCTTTCTGCCTTAACGACCCGGCGGCGGCATTACGAGGATTAGCGAACGGATTCTTGCCAGCCACAACCATTGCCTCATTCAACTTCGTAAAGTCCTCAGAGGCAATAAACACCTCGCCGCGAACCTCAAAGAACTCAGGGTACCCGTCGCCCACCAATCGCTGAGGGATAGATTTAATCGTCAGCACATTGTGCGTCACATCCTCACCAGTGACACCATCGCCACGTGTCGCCGCCTTCACCAGCACACCATTACGATACGTCAGATTAACCGCTAAACCGTCAATCTTAGCCTCAGCAAGCCAAATAGGGGAAACGGAGCTACCCATAGATGCCTCTACGCGACGAACCCATGCCTGCAACTCCTCAAATGAGAAGACATCCTCCAATGAGTACATCTGATGAGCGTGCTTTACCGGGGAAAACGCGGAAGAAGCCTCCCCACCAACCGTCCGAGTAGGTGATTTAGTGTCCACTAGCGACGGGTATGTGTCCTCAAAAGCCTCTAGACGATGATACAAGGCATCATAATCAGCGTCCGACATCACCGGCGCATCATTCATATAATAGGCGTTCCTAGCCGCCTCCACCGCTTCTACAAGCTCCTGATACTCACGGCGCACAGCGTCCGTAACAGCACCAGTACTGAACATAATTTCTTCGACCTCCAAAATATGAAATGGTTCCTTGGTACCTTCTTTGAGTTACCAAGGAACCATGCGATAAGTGAAACTTTTAACTCAATGCTCCAGCAGGAACCTTGTACGCCCACTTCGGGTCAGTAAAAGTATCACGCGGCAAACCACAAGCAACCTCCAAAGCAGAAACATACTCATACCCAAGAGCCTTAGCGGACTTTACCAAGGAAAGCATCTCCCGCTTATGGTTATGGGCATGAGCCTCCCGCAATCTACGAGACATAACCTCAACATAATCAGATACCTTCGGCTTAGGCAACTCCACCCGAATATCCAGAGGCTTCACAACATGCTCAGGAACAGGAGAACCAACCTGACCACTAAAAGTCCGCATAACATGCCAAGCATCCACAACCCAAACACGAGAAACAGACCCATCAGCATTCTTTACCGACGCACGCTTAGCATACCCACGGTCAATAACCCACTGCCGAGGCTTACCAAACCTACGCTCCTTAGAACCTACCGGCTGGTCACGGTCAGTATGGAACCACCAGCCACCATCAACGAGACGGGTACGGAAAACAGCAGGTGAAACATTAAAGAACGCCGCAATCCTACGAGGCGTAACGAATACACCCGGCTTAATGTTCGCAGGAATAACCTGATTCAAAACAGCACGCTCAACCTCAACATAAGAATTAGCCCGAACAATCTTCAACAGCTCAGCCATATCCCAAAGCACCTGACGGTCACAGAAAGCCACCACACGAGAACTTGCAAGCTTCTCGGTGGTCTTACCACCAAGAAGGTAACCACCTCGCGTTAGAGCCGCAAAAACCTCATCACGACTAATAGAAAGCGAATTAACTGCCTGCTGAGGCGGCAAAAACTTAGGCTTAGCACCACAAATATGCTGGCTAATCGGTGTAGGCAAAGCACGCGGCGAAGAAGGGCGCTTACGAGAAGTATGTTTCATTATTAACTCCTTACAAAAAGTTGGGGGGTCACTTAAAAACTCAAGCAACCCCCCAACTTAGCTGGAAACCCGTAAGCCACTCTAACGCCTGTTGGCAGAGTCGCCTGAGTAAAAGATACTATAAATTATCTCATAAATTATCTTTAAAAGCACATTAATGAGCAATAATGCAGGCAAAAGAATGCCAGATACCAATGACGTAAGTGCCACGCTCAGAATAGTTTGACCGGCAGACTCAAAAACGACCGCCCCATAGCCGTTTTCCTTCACCTCGCGGGCACGCCGCCACCATAACACAAGCCCGCTTAAGAACCTTAAAGCAACAGCTATCGCAGGCAACGCCCATATCGCGAACTGGACACCTGCAACAATAGGTAGGATATGGGCAGGAACCCCGCCATCAAAAATAGTCGCCGCCGCCCATGCCGTAATCCCCGGCGCGGCAAACCACCACGCCAACGAAGCGACAACACACGCAAGTAACGCCACCCACCAGATAGGTACCGCCCGATAGGAGGACACCCACGGCATAATACGGGGATTCTCAGCAGACAAAGCATCAAAAGCAATACGGTAAGAATCACCTTTAATCAGAGTTAAGATGGGCGGTCTAGCCACCAAATTTCCATCTTCATCAAGGACAGCAAGCTTCCCAGACACTTTCTGCACATCCGGCGGCGCACCCGGCAACCTACCCGCCGCCGTATTCCCCCGAGATGCACCCGACTGCTGGGTAGCACCTTGAACAGGTGTAGCACCCTGATAAGGCTGACCTTGAGTACCTTGCCCCGTTGGTATTGGCGGGGCAACAGTTTTCTTCCTCGTGAGGACAGCCTTCAAACCAGGTGCCGCAACACCAGGAGTCGCTTTAGCAGACTTAGTTTTTCGCCTAGCCTGTTTTTTCTCAGCCTTAGCCAGAATAGCCGACATGTCCTCAGCGGATTTATCCTCACCCCAAATGTCAGCACCCGGTTTACGCGAAGCAAAACGACACATAGGGCACGAAGCCCCATCCCGCGCATCCCACCAATGCAGAGGCGAAACAGAGCACTGCGTTAGATTAACATACCCATCATCATCACGTTTAAACAACTCGTCAAAAACAGCGATAACTTCATCGAAACTTGGACGCTTAGCAGGGTCACTAGACAAACCCCGCCCAATCACATCATGAACCCTACTCGGGATAGCCTCATACTCCAGCTCATCCAACTTCGAAAAACCACGCGGCAACTTAGGGAAAAAGGTAGGGTAAACCCCCATATCAATCAGCGTTGTAACATCCTTATGCTCACCTTTGTAATTACAAGTTGTTGGGTGAGCCCTACCCATTAAAGCATTAAAGAGCATCACCACAAAAGCGAACATGTCCGTAGCGACAGTTCTACGGTTGCGTTCCTCCGCATAGCTACCCTGACCAATCTCAGGCGCAGTAAACTCAGGCTTACCAACCACACACGGGTACACCCTATCCCCCGCGCTAATCTGAACACTATCAGCATCCACAATACGCACAGTCGCGTCCTTCGCAACAAGAACGTTCGACTCGTTCACATCGCCAACCATATGCCCTGCCGCATGAACAGCATCAATAGCCACAGCCAAGTTTCTAGCCATCAGTAAAGCGTGCATCACAGACCACTCAGGGAAACGTTTACGCCTATGCCTAGTATGAGCCACCTCCATGAAACTACGGTACACGTCCATCTGGAGACGCTTCATCAAGAACCCAGCGAATTTCCCGTTCACATCGTACAGGTTACCTAAGTTCCACACGATAGAATCAGTCTGAGGGACACTCGCAACCATTGCCAAACACTTAGCCTCACGCTGTGCGTGCTTAGACTCGTCAGGGTGATAAATCTTGCCCACCAAATCATGCGCAGACCCCAACGTTGAAGAACCTACAGAACTTACGGCATAAACAGCGCCCTCGCCACCACGACCCAACGGTGAATCTTCCAGCCTAACAGGGAAAGATTTCCCATCCGCTAAGCGAGCAATATAATCAGCCAAAAATAACTCCACTCAAAAAGATGAGGGTGCCCACCCTGCCCACCAGAAAGGTAGAACAGGCGAGCACCCCCATGACAAAAATTAACTATCTAAGCTCAGCTGGAGACGTTCGACAAAACCATAATCGCCAGGGACAAGCTTCGCCTTAGCAGACTCAGTAATCATCCTTAAAGACCCATCAGCAGGCTTATTTAAACAACCAGCCATAACAAACGTAGTATCATCGTCAAGATACTTCTCACGCTCCAAATGGGCTAAAAAGTCGTCAGTATGCTTTGAAGAGAACAACACCAGATACAGAGGAGGTTCACCATCATCACCCTCACGGAACAACGATTCCTCAACAGCCTCATCGCTCTCAGCTGTCGCCGCGCGAACCAAAGGGTTCTTCATCCCATCCGAAGCAACCATACACCAAGTAGCACCTGTACCACAGGAAACTAAAATATGCGGATTATCAGACGTAGTGAATGTCGTAATATTAGGCGCATCCCACATCTCAACATGCGACTGATACTTAGGGGTAGACCCAGCATAATCGCCAACCAAAACAAAAGCGTCACCCAAGGTCACATATGCGAAAGCACCCTCGCAGAAAATAGCCGCCGCAACAGTACAACCCATTTCATCGGAATCCTGAGCACCCCACACAGTATTCATCGCCATAACAAGCACAGCGAGAATCTTCTCACGTAAAGCCTCGGCATCAACGTCAGCATCACCCGAAGACTCAAAACGTTCAAGGACAATACGCCCCTCAGAGACAATAGTGTCAGCAACGAGGCGTGCGCCCTCACGAGACTTCGCCAAAGACCCAGCCCCATCACATGCAACAATCACAGCACGCCCAGCCTCATCACACCACGAACCATAAGCATCCTGGTTAGTTTCATCGTCATGATAAACAGGCTTCGGGACGGAACGCCCAGACACTAGACACCAATCATACAAAAACGCATCACTCATAAATCACGCCTTCCAAAAACATGTAAAACTCTTGCCACCACAATACATTATGCCCCCGGCATAACCCAACTCGAAGCATCAGGGAACGCCACCGCTTCCTCAGTGCGGGACGCGGAACGCTTCTGCATAGACGCAGAAACCCACCTGAAAAACTCCATCAAACTACCAGGCTTCAAAGCCACCGGCTGAGGCGCAGGAGCAACCGGGTAAATCGACAACGAATCACGAATCTCAGCATCCACCGACGCGGAACCTGTAGAAATATAGATAGGCATAAACGTCCACTTACCATTCGGCGCAACCCTACTACGGAGAGCGTTCACTGCCGCCTGACGCATCGTAACATCCGGCTCATACATGTCGTTATCATCATTGCTCTGACCATCCGTAATCAAGAAAATCATCGGCGCATAATGAGGGACACTGTTGCCGTAATGCTTGAGACGTTCCTCCACAGCATCAATCGCGGCTAAAATAGCCTTATTTGTAGACGTGAACTCCATGTCCTGAAAGTCCAGCTTATTAAACTTATCCTTCTCCTGGGTAGCGTCATCACACTCACCAGGGGTAGCAAACATAGTCGGCGGCGCAACCTCAGTACCATACATAATGTAAGACATGTCAGCACGCTCAGACGCAACAACATCCTCAAGAAGCTCAACCTGTAACAGCTCATGCCCGCGCTTCAACTCATCAATCATAGGGCGGTCACCCATAAACATGGAGTGGGAGCAGTCGTAAATCATCACCACAGGACAGCGAGGCTCACGATTCTTCACGAACTGCCTCTGAGCAATCTCTACCTTATCGTTAGCATCCAGCAACGCAATCTGTTCATGTGCCATAAAGAAAAAACCACCTAACGGTCTAAAGATACTTTCTAAAGACATAGCGTAGATGGTTCATCTCAAGCCAATTTTTACCGCTGAGGCGATTTAGAAACAGATGGCTTTGTGCTTGGGGCAACCGAAGCGGACGGCTTATTATTCGGTGTTGCAGTGGACGTTGAACGTGTAGCCACCGGAGCAGGCTTAGCGGTAGCAGTGTCCCTTGTGATGGGCGCAACTGCCGCGTTAGAACTTGTACTCTTCTCAGCGTTATTGTTAGCCGCAACCGCCGGTGTAGCCTCAACATGAGGAACAGCCGCCGGGTCACTCGTCACTACAGGTGCAGGTTCAGCAGGAGGCTGTGTTTCGGTAGCAGGGGCGGGAGCCTGCGTACTAGGTTCAGCAGTGGGCGACGGAGATGCGCTAGGGGTTTCGGTAACCGTAGCTGGGACCTCAGTTACAACAGGTGTGCGAGTCGTAGCGCTAGGGGAAGCGGTAGGCTTCGGGTAAGAACCATCAACCGGGGTGCCCTCAACAACCAAATTATATTCGTAATTGAACAAGAAAGTTGAGGACGCTTCCTGCGTGCCGTCAGTACCAACAGAACTGCCGGAGCAAGTAATGAAATACGCCTTCTTATCACCGTCTTTACGCCACAGCTCACTATGCGAAGCTAAATCTTCCTGCTTCACCAGATACATACCTGTTACAACGAACTCGTGGCGATTACCATGCTCATCGTTCATGTAAATGTGGGAGCATTTATCCAGCCTATGCAGATAACCCCACGGCGACAATGAACCGTCATTAAGATTAATATGCCCAGCAAGAATAGAAGCACCCTCATTAGAACTCAACGGGGAACCCGAAGCATACCAAACACCATTGGGCGCGGCAGGCAACGTCACAGCATTATTACTAAACCCGGAAGGAGTGACCTGGGCACCCTGAACAATCTGAGTCCTCGACCTTAACGACGGAGCCCACCACCCCGCCGCCCTATCCCCCACACTCTTAGGCGCATCAGCAGAGGAACCATTCACGCCTGCCGGATATGTGGGGCATGACTCATTCTTAAACTCAGTAGAAGGCTTAGGGGCATACAGCAACCCCTTATCCGTCACACCCATACTGTCGCTACCCGCATAGGTGACAACGCCGCCTCGACCGTCATCACCCTTAATCTGAGCTTTAAGCCCGAAAAAGTCATCCAGTCCACTGTACATGCCGTCAGCGGCGGAACCCACAACCCCATATGTGCGTGTCAAGTAGGTGGAATCCCCTAAATGGACACCCCACCCGGCGAAGAAAAGTGTAGACCCGACACAGCCAGCCACCGCCGACGCAACAACAGACTTACGTTTCCACCAAACAGGCTTCACCTCGTCAAACTTATTAGCGTCATCATCGACAGCACCCTCAACCTCATTAGGCTTAGCCAGCCACGAACGGAAATCCTTCACACTTCTCACCTCACAAAACGATAACGAAGCGCCTGCCTCACACCACGAAAGCGTAAGAGCAGGCGCTTCAATAAAAACTAACTAGTCGCGCTTACGGTTCTTCAAAGCAGAAGCACCAATAAGAGTACCAGCCAATACTAGTGAACCGCCAGCCAAGCCTAGCGGAATAGCCGCCGGAGTGATAGCAGGCAGGTTAGCTACACCAGCCGCACCAGTACGCAACGTCTGACCCTTCACAGTATTAGCAGTAGAACCCTTGCCAGACGGAGAGGTGACACTAGCATTGCTCACAGTAGCCCTCGGCGCGGCAGAAACCACAGGCTCACCCGTAGTGGTCACCGTAGAACCAAGAGTACTCTCAACAACCTCACCAGCCGAAGTTGTCGTCACTGCGCCACCATCTTCAAACGTGGTCACAGTATTGCCCGTCTCAGCGTCCTTCTTAATATCTACCACAGGCGCAGTACTCACAACACGACCAGCCGCATCATGGCGAGTAGCGTTATCATCAGGCACAGCCAGCGGGCTAGGAGCCTTATAAACAGCGTTAGCCTTAGCAGAAACTTCCTCAGGCGCTACAGGGGTGGTAGTATCAGCCTTCTTGTCTTCTACGGGCGCAGGGGTAGCCTCATCAGACTTCTCAGGGGCGGGAGTTGTAGGTTCATCCGAAGGTGCTGGACTCTCAGGTGCCGGTGTAGGTGCTGGTTCCTCAGACTTCTCAGGGGTAGGCTCTGGAGTCGGGTCTGGAGCAGGCGCAGGAGTCGGTTCAACCTTCTGCACAACAGAGAGACGTGCCTCGCCGCCAGAAATCAGATTCGGGACATACCAGTAGTCCTTATCAGCCTCGACCAACTCAGCAGGCGCAATATTGCTTTCCACTAAAGCGGAACCCTTAGCAATCTCACCTGAACCACCAGAAACAGAACCAAACGTCGAACCCTCCGGCAAGTTATCACGCAAAGAGTCAAGGGGAACCCACGTGTGAGTGCTTACCACGTCAGAAGTGTTCACTAACACAATATCCGTGTAAGCGCTACCAGAGGAAGCCTGAGCCTTCTCTACGCGGAAACGTGCATCAAGCGCGGAAGAATAAACCGTACCACCATCAGCCTCCGCCGCATACGGCGCAAGCGCCCCAACAGCAATATCAGATGTGCCAGCCTCAGACGCTACAGGAGCAGGGGGAGTCTCAAGCTCATCAGCAATCAGCGGCGCGAACGGAGCGCCAGCTACAACAGCCAAAGCAACCGCCGCGCCTGCCTTCTTCTTGGAAATAGCCAAAATCAAAACCTCCACAAGTAGAGTGAAATAAACTGAAAAAATTAAACCAAGCCGTAAAGCAATATGCCACCTACTGCGCAAGGTTATTAAACCGTATATAGCGGGCGACATGTAAAAATATACCACCTAGTTAGCTAATATAGCGGTACCATATGGTATGCAATATTGGCTAACTAGAGGATAACTGGTCTATGCGTCGGGCTGTGCCTTATCTGTTGCAGGTTCATCATGCAACCACTTATCAATAAAATCAGGTGAAGCCCAGAAACCATTAAAACTATATAGCTTACCGTTAAGGTACGTCATATTTCCTCCTGCCTCAGCTGAGGCATCTGATTTAACCGTAGGGAAAATATCGACCATATCAGCGTTCTCCTTAGGAACACCCAAAGTAAAAACCTCCATAAAAATAACAATGAAATGATTTAGGGGCGCGCCCCGCAAAAATATCCACTACTCAGCAGTAAGCGGAGCAATGTGAGGCACCACGTCAGGCTGACCAGCGGCAACCGCCGCGCCCTTACCCGCATGTGGCTGGAACTGAGGACACATCTTCGCCAAAGGACACCAAGAGCAAAGGAAAGACGGCGCAAACGGGAAAACACCAGAGGAAGCCAACTCATCGACCTTCTCATCAGCAGTAGCATAAGCCTCTTTCACCCATGCATCAAAAGCGACAGCCTCATCCGACGGGTCATCCAGCGAAGATAGGAGAGGGGGCACCGAAGCCACATTTAAAGCATCATCCACAGCAGGGAACAATAGCTCAGCCTTCGTAGCTTCCAGCCCGTTCTGCTCAGCTAGAAGCAAATAACTATACTGCTGGAAAGCCTCACGGAAACCGTCAGGAATACTCCAAGACTCAAGACCTTCACGACTTACGGAAACTTCCGGCAAACGAGGGATAGTCTTACCCGCATCCTTACCTGAACGCTTCTTAATGGCAAGGTTATACGGCTTCATCTTAGAGCCAGTCTTGTAATCCTGAACCACAACAGACCCATCCGGCGCAACACTAATACGGTCAATAACACCGAAAGTCTCACGCTTAGCACCACCAATAGCACCAGAAATAGGCACCTCAAGCGGCAACTTACCATCAGGCATAGAGAGCAGAACCGTATCTGACGGCGACTCAGGAGCCTCCCCCGGGCGGCGGAAACTAAAAGCTTTGCGGACAGTCTCAGAAAGCCACTGAACCTGCTCAGGGTCATCAGAAACTAACTGATACTCCGAACTTTGCAAAACTTCCCCTGCAAGCGCCTCAGCACACTCAACCGAACGCTCACCAGCAGGCAAAGCCATCAGCTTCTCAAACACCTCATGAAACGCTGAACCACGCTTCATCTCAACAGAATCAGAGTCAATCCCGAAAGCCCACGAAAAACGTTTCACCGCGAAACTTCCAAGACACCCATACAGGGACATCACCAACGACGGCGAAAGCTTAGCATTAGCCAACCTACGCAAAAGGTCGGTATCCTCAATGATTAACGCATCACGAGTCATTACCGCCTTAACCTCACCCACAGTAGATGCAGGAGAAATCTGCTGTACCCCAATGGCGCGGTTAGCCGCCTCCAACCTACGCAACAAATTTGCGCGCAAAATATCCATAGGAGACACCACGCCAGCAGAGCTAGGCGCAATCAAAGAGGGCAAAGGCGCAGAAATCTCTTCTCTAGTCAAACGACGACCTGTCAGCAGAGGCTCCCCTAAATGCTGAGCTAGAGGCGGGCGGTCTGCGATAAACTTCAATACCTTACCCTGAGAATCAGAAAGCATAAGACACTCCCAAAAAAGTAATGGATTCAATGCTTATAAAAAACACTGAATCCATTATACCAAGAGAACAAAATCTTAGGCGGCAACCATAAGCATGACCGCGCCAAAATTGTATAGCATATGCGCCGCTAAACCAGGCACAAGTGAACCTGTAAACCATCGAGCCATTCCAAGGAACACGCCGAAAAGCACAAGAAGCCAGAATGATACCAAATCAAGCATCGTCAAGTTGTTAGCAAATCCAAAATGGAACGCCGCAAAAAGTATCGCTTGGCTCAAAACAACGAACCAGGTTTCAGCACCCAGCGACAAAACACCTCTAAATACCACGCCACGCCAAACCAGTTCCTCAAACAGTGGCGCAAACAAAACCAACACCAAAATCTGTGCCGGTAAACTCAACAGCAACGAAGAACTAGCGCTAGTCGCAGACTGCCCAACAAACTCAGGGTGAGCACTATAGAAAAGGTTCATGCCCACCCAAGAAATGCCTAACATTACGGCACCAATAACAACGCCCAGCACCACATTGCGCACACTGAAATCAAACCACTTAAACCTGTCGTCTTCCCTCAGAACGTATTTACTGAGGTGATAGCCACCAAAGGCAACGCGCGCAAAACCAACCGTTGCGAAACACGCCGCATAAACAGCTAATGTCACCCCGTCCATCGACCCAAGGTTCGCTAAACTAAAAATTCCAGACAAAACCCCTAGTATCGCGGCAACATAGAAACATGCCACCAACAGCCAGGACTGCCCCCAATAGTCGGTATGCATCCAGGGGAAAAGAACCATCTCAGCTGTGGGTGGTTCTGGAATGGAAATATCTAAATCAGTTTTCTTCACATCTGCATTGCTCATATACGAATTATATCCCTCTGACTTTTAAAAAGCACTCCAAAAAGAGTGGGTAGTTCCTTTGTATTGATGCTAAACTGATATAAGTGCCAAGCACCCGCCATAAGTCCCATAACAGGGCGGCGGCAACCACTACAGATAATTACCAAAGGAAGGGACTCAACCTCTATGGCTAGGGTATCCAAAAATAGTGTCGCACCCACCAAGCACAGCACCGAAGAAGGTAAGCTGAAAGCCCTCGAAGCTGTCATGGGGCAGATTGAAAAGAACTACGGTAAGGGTGCCGTTATGCGCCTAGACCAGAACGTGAACCGTGTTGAAGCTATCAGCACCGGCGCACCCTCCCTTGACGCGGCACTAGGAATTGGCGGTCTACCCAAGGGTCGCGTCATCGAGATTTACGGTCCCGAATCCTCCGGTAAGACCACCGTCGCACTCCAGGCAGTAGCAAACGTCCAGAAAGCAGGCGGCGTAGCCGCATTCATTGACGCAGAGCACGCACTCGACCCCATTTATGCCGCAAAGCTAGGCGTGGACATCGACAACCTCCTTGTCTCCCAGCCGGACACCGGCGAACAGGCACTCGAAATCATGGACATGCTTGTAGGCTCCGGTGCTATCGACATCGTTATCCTCGACTCCGTAGCCGCGCTTGTCCCCCGCGCCGAAATTGAAGGCGACATGGGTGACTCCCACGTCGGTCTACAGGCGCGACTCATGAGTCAGGCACTACGCAAGATTACAGGTCGCCTCAACGCAACCGGCACGACCGCAATCTTCATCAACCAGCTTCGCGAGAAGATTGGTGTGTTCTTCGGCTCCCCCGAAACCACCACCGGCGGTAAAGCACTCAAGTTCTATGCGTCCGTCCGCATCGACATCCGACGCATCGAAACTCTCAAAGAAGGCGCTAACCCCATCGGTAACCGCACTCGCGCAAAGATTGTGAAGAACAAGATGGCTCCGCCTTTCAAACAGGCAGAGTTTGACATCATGTACGGTGAAGGTGTATCCGCAATTGCCAGCCTTGTAGACCTTGCTGTGGAGTTTAAAGTTGTTCACAAGGGCGGCTCCTGGTATTCATACCCTGACCCTGTAGACTTCCAGGTGAAGGAACAGTCCCGTTCTAAGTTCATTCAGGCGCTATCACAGCCTGAGAACTACGAAACCACTCTAGAAATTGGTAATCAGGTTGCCGCGCACCTCTTGCCAGACCAGGACTACGTGCTCTACTCTAGTAAGTTTGAGGGTCCCGTCATTGATTACCACCCTGACACCTACCAGCTTCCTGAGCAAGCGCAGGAAAATGAAGCACCTGGCACAGATGGTGATGAGGGATTTATCGGTGACTTTCTCGACATCGAGTAACCCATAAATAACCCGCAAAAGAGGCGGCAAACATTGTGATAGGAAGATATACTTTTACAGGAAACTACCTAGAATGTTTGCCGCCTCTAAAGTGCCCATAAGAAGAAGGGGAATATCATAATGTCAATCGCCGCCGTCAGCATCGAAAAACTTAAAAAGCGTCTAGCCAAGAAAGATGCCCCTACACAGCGTATCATCAATGAACTTGATTCACTGGGAGTGCCACCCGAAGAGATTATTGACATCATTGAGGAACTGACCGCCGAAGGGTATCTGAATGATAAGCGGTACGTGGAAGAGGCTTTCTACAGCAATCAGCGTAAAGGTAAATCAACGAACTTACTGAAAATGACGTTGGAGCACGAAGGTGTCTCTCCAAGTATCATTGAGGAAGTATGCCAAGAGTTAGGGTCTGCTGAATCTGACTTTGATAAAGCGGTCAGCCTAGCAACATCTTATTTATCGAAAGAGCTTGATAAAGCTGAGATGGCAGAAAACTGGAACCTAGACAAAGCAATTAACCGCATCATGGGTAAGCTAATCCGTCGTGGTTATGACGAGGAAACGGCAGTGGCGGCAATTCGTGACGCTGGAGAGAACCTTAAAAAATAACTAAAAATAGTTGAAGCGCCTAGCTGAGCAAGTTCTCCCAGCTAGGCGCTTCAACTATTCAAACAAAAACCTTTTAAGGTACGTTAGAGGACATCCATACCACGGTCACCATGCTCACTAATGATTTCCATATCCTCGCCCCATTCAGACATAACAACCTCATCCCCATCAATCTTCTCACCAAAGACAATAGTCTGAGCGTTACCCTCGGCATCCGTCTCACCAGTATGAACAATCGTCTGACCGTCCACAACCTCCTGTGAAACGTTATGCCCCTCAGAGGCAGATTCGTTCTGCTTCAACCAGTTATCAATAAACTCAGGTGCGGCAAAGAAGCCCTGGAAGTCATACAACTTACCATTAAGGTAAACCATACCTCGACCCTTCACATTCGGGTTAATCGTCGTACCAGCACCAGACTCAAGCGTCATAGCACTAGCGGCAGAGGTCAAAACACCAGCCGCAATACGACACATAAAGTTTGAACGGATTTCACCAGAGATAATTTTCGCATCGGGCCTCTGCATAGCCAACACGAGGTGAACACCCGCCGCACGACCAAGACGCGCAATCGAACCAATGAGAGTAAGCGCCTCACCCTTAAGAAGGTCATCAGCCTTACCCTCATCAGTCTTAACACCAGTCGGTGAAAGAAGCTCAGCCGCCTCATCCACCATCACCATCACACGCTGACGAGAACCACCGTCCTCAAGCTCAGGCAAATCAATATAGTTCTGAACACCATGAGTTTCCATCAACTCATAACGTTGCATCATCGTCTGCTGTGAGAAACGAAGAACCGTAAGCGCGTCCTCAAGTGTCGTAGCAATACCCAGAACTACCGGCACATAAGGGCGATAGACCGAAAGCTCAACCTTCTTAAGGTCAATACCCAGAAAGCGCCACGAATCCGGGCGCATAATGCACTGAAAAACAAAGTTACGCTGGAGAACGCTATTGTGCGTAACAATTGACACACCATCGTCGCCGCCAGCGCGGTAGAGACGCTTCCTAGAGCCTACAATGAAACATCGTGATGGGACAGGCTCAACCTCTTCAATATTAGCTATCTGCATAAAACCTCCGCCAAGTTCAGGGCGTGCAATAATCCTTAAATCAGTTCATCTCACACCCTGAGACTTCCAGATGTTTTGGTGACATATAGATGTATGGTCACCGTCATTTCAAAAAGGAAGAGGGAAAAAGAAAATGGGTGTGGTGACAGCAAAAATGCCGTCACCACACCCATAGCAAAGATGTGTAGCTAAATAGTGGGTAAACTAATGCAGGTTCAATTACATTATTTAAGGTGCAAGGATGAGGTCTATACCCGCTGAATCGCCAAGCCTACCGATAGAGGCAATGATTTTAATGGCTTCATCCTCACGGGAGCCCTCCACGAGTTCAACATCCTGAGCCTGCAAAAGCCAACCAGAAGGCACACACAGTCTGACAGTAGTATGCTTACCATCCGCAAGCGCCGAAGCTGGTACATCAGCATACTCATCGACATCGCAAGCTTCCATCAACTTATAACGTTGCATCATCGTATCCTGAGCGAAACGAAGAACCTTAAGGTCATCTTCACTCACCTCAAACTTGCCTGTAGACGCAGGCTGATAAGTCGCCTTCTCTACCTTATCAATGTCGATACCGAGGAAACGCCATGCTTCCGGGTTCATAATACTCTGAAAAACAAAGTTGCTTGGAAGAGGAGTGTTGTGCGTTACAACATGTACGCCATCATTGTTGTTCGGGCAGGTAGAGTGTGGTGAGTTTGAAGTCATGGATTGGTCCTTAAAAAGTTCTTGCGCCCACAGGATAAAGAAAAGTGGTGGGAGACAATAAATAAAATACTGTCTCCCACCACTTTAATTAAAAGTTAAAGGTTAGTCAAGCAAAGAAGCGATAAGTTCAGCCCTGTCGCTCAGCGAGGGGAACTTAATGTCTAGAATCTGATTAACATGCAAGTAGTAGCCCTTCAAACCCTCAAATCGGGTATCTTCCTGAACAAGTTCCGGGTTGTAAGCCTGCAAAGCCTCAATATACACCTCAGCAACAGACTTACCCAAAGAAGCCAACTGCTTAGGCGCAACATTCGTCACATCATTCTCACCCTCAGGTAAATCACCAGCAGTGTACAGGTGGTAGCGGGCACGAGAAGAACTATAACCGAAGCCCTGAGCCTTCTTCTCATTAACCTCAGTAATGAACCAAGCAGAGGAAGGCTTATACTCACGCAAAATGTCCTGCAACTCCAGGATAAGGCGAACCTGACGTGCCTGCTCCTCAACCAGAGCCAAAGTCTCAAGCATAGAATCCACATGAACCATGTCAGCAGACTTCACCTGGAAAGAAGAAATATTAGGAACCCACTCAACGTTGATGAAAGCGTTAGGAACCTTGCGGACAGCCTGCGAAATAAGGCTATCCTCCTTCTTTAGGTCAGGGTTGCCGCGAAGACCCATCCACTCCGAAGCCTGCAAGAACCCTTCCGGGGAGCCTTCAGCAATGAAGCTGAAATTCTTCTGTAACCAGTTGCGGACATTCTCATACTTCGCCTCGTTACGAATCGGCGCGTAAAGACTCATCGGTAAATTCTCCTCAAAATATGCAATGAAACTATCTTAAAACCCATAGCAGAAAGTGCCTGCTACTGGAAGCCGTTCAATTTGTTCCCGAAGAACTCACTAGCGCGAGTCCTTTTCTTAACGGGTGTGCGGGCAACCAGCGTCACTAAGCCAACATCTATATAACCTTTCTCGGATGGCGACATCTCATTATAGAAAGAGTCCAATAGCTTAATGAACCTGTCAGCGTCCGTAGGCTTAAATTCAGACTCATGCCACTCATCAACACGCAAGAAACGAATCGCGCCCGGAATGTACTCCGGCTCTTCCGGGTTAAGCTTACTGTAATCAGGGTTCTTAACCTCTTTAGGGTGAATGTTCACGATACCGCGCACATACCCTCGTTTCCTGCCGCCAATATACTTCTGCCACAAATACATTGCCTGCTTCATGCGAACATATCGTGGATACTTCTGCCCAGGAACAACTATAGAGTAGTTGCTCTTGCCGGTTTTTTGACTCTTCTTCTTAAACGAATATACGGCGCGCGGGTCATTCAGGTCAATCCCTGCTTTCCACATTTTTGAGTCAATAATCCACACCTGAGAACCTACAACGACAACATGGTCGGTGTCAGGTGAGTCCACCACCCCTAGCTCATCATCAATGCCGGTGATGCTCTTACGTTCCTCTTCCAGCTCTTCCTGCGTCTCCTCATTCTCGGCAACAACCTCAATCTCGGAAGTTACGTTATCCCCCTCCTTTCGGGGAATCGAGACAGAATGACAAATCACTACGTCCGGCTTGTCATCAGCCCACTGAGCTAAAGCTTTAGCAGTCAGCTCCTCACCCTCAATACCAGCTTTAACCTTCTTAGTACTAGAAGCGGATTTATCCCACCCCTTAGGGGGGAACTCCAGAGTATTATATAGACTGGTTGCAGGTACCCCAAAGGTTCGAATTGCCGCCTTCGCGCCCGGCTTAGATAAATCAACGCCAGGTGGGACAGTTTTAAGGTGCTCCACTACCGTATCAATACGTTCCTTGGCGCGCCTAGCGCGAGTAGCCCCAATATGGTCAAAATAACCCTCAGGTGGCATAAGAAGTGGCGCGTACAGTTCAGGGTTCTCACTCGGAACTAAGCCAGGGTCAATAGTGGACTCTTCAACATAAGGCTTCTCATACGCGGCAAAAGCCTCCTCAAAACTAATCGGCATCGCCCTAAACCTCCTCGCTTTCTACAATCAAATCAGTAAAGGACATTGACCCCTTACCCGAAACATCGCCTTCACAGGTGAGAGGTGCCTGCGTCTCAGCACCCACCTTAAGAGAATCTACCCTAAACGTACAAGTGCCTAAATCAGCTTTATTGAACCAACTAATAGGGTTATAAGCCTCTGAACCTGCCGCATGAACTGAACCATAAACACGGTTAGCGTTAGTTGCACCTTCGTTCTTCACCACCGCGTAGTAAGCGCCGTCTTTACGGCTAATTCCTACTACTGAAACTTTGCCATTGTCTGCAAGTTCTACGGCAGATGTACCAGATGGGGTGAACACCCTATCGCCAGTGATTTGACCATTAACGAAACCTCCCAAAAGGAACAGAATAAGCGCAATAGCGACTCCAGCCATACCTCGACCAGTAGGGGTTCCAGGGATAGCCTTATTGAAAAGCTTCCCAATTATAGGGATTTTGCTACCCTTGTGCAGTACGCCTGCAACAGCATCTAATGCACGTAAGGCAAAAGCGGCGATACCGCCTTTTGTGTGCTTCTGTGAGCCTTTAACCTCTTCATCTGCGCCAATCTGCGCAGGAGCTACTGGTGTGCTACTAGCGGAAGTTGCTGTTGGTGCTTGCTCGTCGGATAAATCTTCGTCCTCTTCTTCATCGTCACCTTCATGCAGTTTCTCCCATAGGTCGTAATCGTCTGGCTGGAGGTTATTCATAGCGTCCAGCTCAGGAAGATTGACAAGGAACTCAGTCACCCAAGGGAAATATGCCCCTTTAGCATCGCGTAACACATAGGCATCGTCCTCATCACGCCCGATGTCGTCAATGCTAGGCATGTCAAAGTCTTCCAACGCGGACTCATCATCCATGCTGGAAGTACCGTCTGTGGAAGGTTCCTCTACGTCATCTTCAAAGTCAGATTCATCATATAAGCTGTCGAAAAAAGCGTCTTCTGAGGGCACCTCGGAGCCAGCAATTCCCTCTTCATCCTCAGGGCTAAAGCTTTCGGCTACAGATGAAGCGGCACGTTCACTAGGTGATAAGTAGTAGTACTCATCGTCTTCCTCGTCTTCTTCCCAAGAATCAGTATCAGATGAAGGTTCTGTATCGTCCGCTGAAATATAGTCTTCAAATACCCCAAATTGAGAGTTGTCACCTTGTAGGCTCGCTAATATAGCGTCACCTAACGCTGATTCGCGCGAGGAAGCGCTTGTCACTGTTTCCTGTTCCGTAGTATCAGTGGGTACGCTATCTTCACTAATTACTGGAAAATCACTCACATCAATAGCGTCAGAGGAATCAGGGTTAGTTGTTGGTGGTGGAACTGGAACAACTGTGGAAGCTTGAAGCTTCGAAAGGCGGATAGCCATAGAATGACCAACTTTCAGTAAAATTGATAGGCATCACATGAAACAAGAGGGGTGTATAGAAAATATAGCTACACACCCCTCTCCTAGGGATTAAACCACTGGTTTAAGAAACCAGGAAATGGCCCCAATCAAAGGAACCATCCCCGAAAACTTCCACTAAGGTATTCCGTGTGGCATTCATGAAAGGAACCCGCATGGGCACTTCCACATATTCCATCTTATCCACTAAATCGCGCATAGCCGCTGTAGAAGCTTCCATCGGGGCAACAGGTAAATCTGACCATGAAACTCCCTTAGAGGTGCCCTCACGCGCCGCATAAAGGAACTTACTGGGCAAGTCCACGCCACACCCCGGCTTTGACGAGTCATAAAGCGCAACCATCAACGGAACGTGGCGGGTGGAATCAGCGGAATGAAGCCCGCCCACAATCTTGCGTACCTTACGCACAACATCCTCCATAGAGCCGCCGCGTGAAATATCGACCCTTAGCCGGGCGCACATATCTCCCGAAGCAGACAACGGAACCTGTCGGGCGTGCAAAATGTTCAAATATGGTGGACGGTAATTAACCTCCCCATCATCATTTACAATCTTACGCGCCGGGGTGTAGTTCACATGTAGCGAATAGACGTGGTACGGCTGTAGCTTAGGGCTGGATTGAATATTCGCGGCATCAACCTTAGAAACATCAGACGAATCAATCGCATCGCCATTAATATAAGCACTCTTAATATTCTGCTCAGCAACCCACAAGTCCTCCCGCGCGAGAAGGCTATTAGAAACATACCCAGCAATAACGCCCGTACCATCATCCAAAGTGGCAATGACCTTACGCCCAAACTTCTTATGCGTCTTGTCCTCCAACGCAACGATAGCCGCCATCACTACTGCACCCTTTACCGGCTGTTCCGAAGCCATAAGCTCACTCACAGTACAACCACGCATCACAGGCACTCTCTCGGGCACAGATGCCATCGGGTGACCCGTCATATACTGCCCAGCAACCTCAGCTTCATGGCGCAGACGCTCAACCAGCGGATAATCATCTCGACTTAACGCTTCATCTTCCGGCAACGATTCGCCAGAGACAAGCTCAGCATCAGGGGACGGCTCAACGCCTGTTTCCTTAGCCAGCTTTAGCGCCTGCCTCCTAAGCTTAGCCCTCTCTTTTCGTAGTAAATCTAGATACCCCGGAATTGCTTCCAAGACGGCTTTGCGAGAAAGACCGAACACATCAAAAGCGCCAGCCTTAGCTAACCCCTCATACGTTGTTTTAGTGACCTTGCCTGCGTTGAAGCTACGAACAACGAAGTCCTTGAAACTTGAGTACAGTCCAGCCCTCTCACGCTCAGAAACGATAACCTCAGCATCCTTGGAGCCAACACCTTTAAGCATTGAGAATCCAAACGCAAGGTTGCCGTCACCGTTTAGACCAATGTCAGCACTAGAGAAATTAACGTCAGGTACATCAAGTCGAACACCTCGACGTTTAGCGTCCTCAATGAGTTCCTGAACTTTATCTCTGCCAGATGAACCCATTGACACCTTGCGGGCAATCGCCGCCGCATAAAATTCAGCTGGAAAATGCGCCTTCATGTATAACGCCAGGTAAGCCATTGCCGCGTAAGCGTCGGAGTGCGATTTATTGAACCCGTACTCAGCGAATCCAACAATTCTGTCCCACAACGCCTGCATAGCTTCTCGGCTATACCCGTTACCCGCGCCGCCCTCAATGAATCGTTCAGCGTATGCAAGCATTAAGTCGTGCTTCTTCTTACCGATAGCGCGACGCAAGTCGTCACCTTCTTGAGGGGTCATACCGGCGATAAGCGAGGCAATTGACATTACCTGCTCCTGATAAACCAGCAGACCACTAGTGTCAGCAAGAATGCTATCTAATGGCGAACCTACAAAATCAGCATGAATCGGCTTAATCTCCTCACGCCCAGCCCGACGCTCAACATACTGGATATGGCTACCAGCACTCATTGGCCCAGGGCGATAAAGTGCCGTAATAGCTGAAATGTCACCCAGCGTGCTAGGGGCGAACTTCGTGAAAAGGTCAGCAACAGCAGAGTTGCCTAGCTGGAAGATGCCAACCGTATCACCCTTACCCAGTAAGCGGAACGTCTCAGCATCATCAAAGCGGCTTTCTCGAACCATCTTACGGAAGTCAGGCACATCTTTCCCAGCTTGCACCGCTAGACGTGCCGCATCACAAAGAATATCAACAGTATCCAACCCTAAGAAGTCAAACTTAATTAACCCCATACTCTCGCAGGCACCATATTCAAACCCTGCAACGACAGAGCCATCCTTAGCCGTATCAACGGGCACATGATGCTGTAGCGGACTAGAGGAAATCAGAAGTCCGCAAGCGTGGACACCTCGACCACGGATACGCCCCTCAAGAGCCTTAGCGCAAGCTAGAGGTTTCTCCCAGAAAGGCGTGCTGACAGCTTCACGGAAACGCTCAGCGCCAGCGTACTCGTCACTCTCAGGGTTATACACCTTAGCGAAGGTAATGCCTAGACTATCCGGCAAAAGACTCGTCACATAGTTTGCCTGCGCTGGTGGTACACCATACACTCGCGCGCCATCTTTGATAGATGCACGTGTTTTAAGCATCTGGTTAGTAGGTAGGCGCGCAGAATGGTCAGCCCCATACAGTTGAGCTACGTGCTCAAACGCCGCGTCCCTATGGGCTGTATGGAAGTCTGTGTCAATATCCGGTGGCGAACCAGGGTGAACAACTTTATTCCCCGCCACACGAACATATGTCTTGCCGTCAATAATACGTTTCTCAATAGTTCCCATGAATTACTTCCGCCCCTGTGAATTATTCTGATGTAGCTCAAGCTCTTTTTGCTTCGCGCGCCTGTCTTCTAGCACTTCATACATCCTTACCGTAAGGTCTAGCCAAAGAATTTCGAAGATAATATTCTCGTCGGTAGTATTCCAGAATCCGTGGAAAGTCTCTGCCATACGTTTAAGCACTTTCATTGCCTTATCAGACGGTAGATTCTGCTCCATCATAGACAGACCTACGTTCTGCTTAGGCAAGTCTGCAAAAGGCAAATCTCCTAGACTGACCGTAGCCTTATTCTGCCACGCAATGTAATACCTGAGCTGGTTCATCGCAAGCTCTGTGCCGTCACGCAAGGCTGAGTCAATCTGCTTGACGGACTCCAAAGCTTTATGAAGCTTAGGTACATCGCCAAGGATGAACTCTCTCATTAGGACTGTGGCAAATGACTCATCAACAGAGTAAAGGTCGGGGTTACGCAGATACTCTTCTAAACGCTTTAGCGCGCCACGGGCTGAACCCTGGGCGGCACGAGCACACCAAGAAGCACCGTTGTCGGTGATTTCCACACCCTCACGCCTAGCAATATCTTTAACATACTGCTCCAAAACGGGGACAGGGATATTCCTGAATTTATACTCTTGAACACGAGTTGAAATAGAGGCTTTAATTCCGCCCGCCTCAGTAGTGCAGAAAATGATAGGCACACTGTCCATGTCATCCTTGTTCTCTAGATAAGCCAAGAACGCATCCCACGCAAACTTCGACAAAGCGTGACACTCATCCATAATGATGTACGGTGCCTTCATCATCTGCTTAACACGACCAGCATTAACGATAGCTCGAACATCCTCAACACCACTAGTGACAGAACCAACGAAATAATACATTCCGCCGTTCTCCTCAGCATCAAAACGGATACACGAATCACACACAAGGCATGGGTCAGCGGAATCAGCAGGGCGACCCTCACAGTTCATCGCCTTAGTGAAAACCTTCACCATACTAGACTTACCTGTGCCCGCCGCGCCACGAAACAGACGACCCTGGACACGGCGGTTCTCAATAATGTCACGCTTTAGCGGCGCAACAATATGCTCCTGCCCGATAAAGTCATCCCAGACACGCGGCTGATACTTCCTATGAAACTCGACATACTCAGTTGGCTGAACCTCTGCATCCTGAATAGCCTCAGAATCCTCGATAATAGGGGTTTCGACCTCTTCAATAACTTCTTCACTCATACCTAAATAACCTTCTCCCTACTAATCTTCCACTACGATAGATTCACTAAAAACACGACCGACAGGCGTGTCAGGCTCAACTAGAACCCAATCACCTTCTACCACCTGGTGAACATACTTCTCCACCTCAGACCCATCTTCGGTAAGCACCTTCACCTTCTCAGAAACGGGAACGACAACAGAAATGCCGTCTCCCGCTAAAAGTTCTGCTTGGTCTACGCGACCAGCAGAGATGAAACGCTCAAAGAACAACCCATATTCAATAGGGTCAATATCCGTAATGCCCAGCAGATAAGCGACAATGGAGCCACCGGCAGAGCCACGGGCGATACCCACAGCGCTCATCACAATATCGCCAGCACTATTGCGGACGCTGAAACTATCCCTGAACCAGTTCACGTACTCAGCGACAATAAGCATATACCCGCAATAGTTCGCTGACGCTAAGACATCAAGCTCCTTAGCCGCCCTCTCAAGTACAGCCCGATACTTCACCTCATCATCGTGGAACTGCTCATACGCTAAAGAGGTAACAACTCTACGAAGGTAGCTTTCCTCAGTCTCATCAGCCGGGATATACGGAATAGGGCGCAAATCAGAACGATACTCAAACAACGAGAATCCTTCAACCTTAGCCGCCAAAACTGACGTGTTCACCACAGCCCCAGGATAAGCATCCTCCGGGAAAAGCTCTAGCATCTGTTCAGCAGTTTTCAGGAAGTACTGGTCGCCATCAAAGCAGAACCTTCGCCCGCCTTGTTCCTTCGGCAAATCATTCATAGTGGAACCAGTTCCAATAGCCAGCATCTCCTCATGGTGAGGGGCATCAGAATGATGCGCATAATGGCAGTCATTCGTAGCTAAAAGTCTTAACTCTAGTGTTTCAGCCAGCTTAATCTGCTTCACCAACAATTCACGCTCAAGGTCAGAACTCATGTTGTGATTCATAACTTCGACAAAAACATTGTCTTTACCGTAAATACTAATCAGAGTTTCGGCATACCTATACGCCGCATCATCCTGACCTAGACGGAAACGAGTGGAAATCTCACCTGATGGGCAACCCGTCGATACAACAACACCCGCCGAATGCTCCCGCATCATATCCAAGTCAATACGCGGGTACCCTGCACGCTTATGCTCCGGCGAAGCCGCTAACATCTGCAACTCAAACATGTTGCGTAGACCCTCATCATTGACAGCCCACATCGTCAAATGTAGATAGTTACCCCTGCCTGAGACATCGCCCTCAGCCCCCGGCTCACCATAATAAATAGGCGACTGTATCTTAGCACCATCAGGATTAAGTGGGGCAACATAAAACTCGCACCCTGGGACAGGCGTAATCCCCGCTTTCTGACACCCAGTAATTAGCTCATAAATTCCGTGCATGTTTCCGTGGTCAGTGATACCTAAAGCGGTCTGCCCGACTTCTACGGCACGACTAATGTACTCACTGACGCTAGAATACCCATCCAACGTTGAGTACGTCGAGTGGGTATGCAGGTTCACGAATGACTCAGGAGAAATCAAGTAATTTTCCTATACTCTCTCAGATGCCAATAGAGAGGGCACGCCCCAAAAAGTTGATGGAACGTGCCCTCTCTATTACCACTTAATCACTTAACACTAGAAGAAAGGAGGTACCATGTCTTCCAACATTAGCAATAATAGCATACGCATCTGGTGCCGCACCAAAGCGAAAAAGGGTATTAAATTTTTATACGCTTCAAACGAGCCTGAGTTTTTTCATCCAAAGTCGGCTTCGAATGGTAAATAGCCTCAGCACGCTTAACGATGTGAAGTTCCTTTGCGGCACTATTAACCTCACGAGCGTTAATAATACCGACCTCAAGATAGCGGATAGGCTCACCCGCAGAGTTTAAAGGCGAATCAGGGATAGCTAAAGTGATATTACGTTTATCCGCCGGACAAGCGTTCTGTACATCCATAAGCACAGGGATAACACCCGGAGGTGTCCTAGAAATCACTTTATCGAAAAGCCACGGCTCAACAGGCTTCCCCTTATATGTCAGTTTACGCGCCTTCACTTTATCCCCAAAAAGCCCCGCCTTTTCTTCCAACACGAAAGGGGCTGTGAGGCTAACAGGGAAAAACAAATAAGCACGGTCACCAACAACAAAAACAGGAGACGGCGCTCCACTACGCGGCGCTACATACGGGTAGTAGAACCACTCTGAGTCATACTTCGTCTTACCGTTTTTCGGGTCATTGATTATAGCCGCTTCCCGCGCAAGCTTAGCTTCAAGATGCTTCGGCTTGACGAACAAAGGCATTTTAGAACGCCAATAGAACATCTTAATGCCATACCTGTACCATATGGAGGATACAATAACTGAAATGCCCATTAGGACAGCTCCTCCTAATGCAGGATTCAGTGTCGCCGCCGTGACAATAACCCCCGCCGTAGTTGCCAAAATAGCCACTAGTGGCTGATGAGTCCACCGGGAAATCCCATAAGTCCCAAACATGGACAATGTGAGAGATATTCCGAGCCCTAGAAGCGGCGAGAATCCAGCGAAGAACTCCCAACCGCTATACGGCGAAGCATAAATAGCCACATCATGCATAGTTACCATGCAGTAGCCGGTAATAGCTAAAGTAACTAGCACTTTAATAACTACTATGGAACGACTCAGTATGAAAAGGAACCCTGCTGAGGCGAAGAACCAAAGCCAAGGTGCCCACCAAACCATACCTGGTATCAGCGGCGCAATTAAAGACAGGAACAGTGTAACGCTTACAGCAGGCAGTGCTAAACGCCCATAAGACCCCTCAAGGAAGCTAACAGCACCATTCTTAGCTTTACCGGCAAAGCTTAGTAATCGCCCTTTAAAGGATTCCTTAACTCCGGCAGATGCATCAATGCTTCCAGTAGGTGAGTCGCTACCGCCGTCTTGCAGAGGCTTACTCATCATCAGTCACCCAACCCTCCATGTTCTCTGTAACCTCGCCCTCAAGCAAAGGGGCAAGGTTCGGAGGGACATAGTTTTCACCCTTGAGGATTTTACCGTCCTCCCTGTAGATGGGCTTACCGTCTGCACCCAATTTGGACATATTGGAAGCATGAATCTCACGTGCGGCATATTCTAGGGGGATACCGAAGCAGACAAACATGCCACTGTCGATATAACGGATGTCACCTAAAGCATCAACAACTTCCACCTTATCGACTTTTAGGTCTTCGATGCGGTGTCGGCTGATGACAAAGTTGATAGCCGCCATGAGGAACTGCCTATCAACTTCATCAAAGATAGCCCCTCCAAGTTCAGAAAACTCTTCACCTAAGAAGTTGAAACGTCGTACAAGCTCTTTCTTTCCCTCTAAACTATCCATGTCTAGCGGGTCAGTGAAGCCGTTTCGGTGCCCAAAAACATCATGGAACTGGCGTAAAGCACGTGACTCAAACTCCTCATCAGGGCGAATCTTCTTCGGTAAAGCGGGGATAGACGGCTTAGACATAAAAACTTCCTTTATTCAACAGTGTCATGGCTAACAAATCAAGATTTAAAATGCTTCTCACTACCGGGAGATAGCTTGAAACAACGCTCACATTGGGATGCGTAAGCAAAAGCGCAACCATCCCAACGATGGGCACCAACACGGCAAAGAAACTTACCTAAATAAGCGTACATATGCTTAAAAGACATAGCTTAAACCTTTAAATCCAGGGTACCAGCATTAGAGCCACAAATCACCCTGAATAATACGCTTGTTTAGTTCATCTGCATCACAGTCCCACAGGTGCGTGTCAGTAAAGCAAAGGTTATCTCCTGCACGTAACTCATCCCCAAGGGACTGAACCGAAGGAATGACCACGCAACCGGATTTGCTGTCGATGGGGATATTGGTTCCGTTGTTGCGCACATGCCAATGCCCGTGGAACAATACAGATGGCTTAGCAACAGAGACAGCCTCGGCAATATTCTGACGAGTCTCCTCTGCCTCTTTAAGGACATGTGCCTGAACCTTATCCAGGGAACCCTTAATGCGGCTCTTGGGCACAGGTGCGCCACTAGGTGCATCATGAGTTAGCATAATATCCACAACGCCACCCAGACGCTCAGCGCCGCGCTTGACAGCCGCCACGTCCTCAGGGGTGACGTGCTCATCGGGCGACCAGAAACGACGCATCTGCTCAAACTCACGGTTGATACTTCCTGCGCCGCCACATCCAATGAATCTTACACCGCGCTTACCCCCGACGGTTCCGATTTTTGCGGTTGCGCCGCGAGTCGCCCACAGAACACGGGGTGATACTAAGACAAAACCATTCTCATCCGCTTTATCGCGAAGCGTGTTCAAGCCATCGCGTGTCAGGATAGTCTCACTCTGCCAGCGGGGGTATCGGCTGTTAGTGTACTGTTCATGATTGCCATCAATGAAAACGATGAAATAATCGTGGAGCTTGGCGCGGGCAGTTAGCCTGGAAATGAAAGCGTCATAGTCTTCAAGGGCGGGGAAATACCCAAAATCCCCTACATGTAGAACGACATCTGCGCCCATTCGTTCTACTCTATCAAGAACCTTGTCCACTCGCTCCAGATTCATGTGCCAGTCGCCCGCAAACGCAATGCGAGTAGAGGCTTCCAGATGCTTGTAGAAGTCCTCGAATAGGTAATCGAAAAAGTTGTCCATAAAGTTAATTCTCCTTGTTAAGTGTTAAGTGGTCATAAAATTAGCTGGAAACGCTCTTCTCGAAGGCACGCTCAGCGCCGCGCTTCAAATAAGACTCAGCGAGGCTAGTGACCCGCTGTCGAACTTCCGGGTCAGTGATGCTGTTCAGCGTTTCAGAGCGTTCCGTCCATGAGTTGTAGACAGCACCCAATCCTCCAGTCTGAATCTGCGGAATTTCGACAGCATCCTCAGATGTAGACGTATCGGGTTTCTCTTCTTTAGAGGCGCGAGGCGCAAGATTATATGATAACGCAAAACGGGCGGCATCATCAATAAGGGCTTGGTCGCGGGTAGCAAAAACTGATGGTGTGGCACCAAAAACCCTCTGACGCAAGATGGGTGCATCATCCTGGTTATACTCAACGCCATCCGCTAAATCAGGGAGGTTGGCGAGGATAGCCTCGGTGAGAGTTGCTGAGTCCATCCCCTCAGCGTAAATTGGCGGCAGGTCTTCCTGAGGGCGTTGCCTCACGGTCTTCATCTCTCGGGTTACAGACCCGTCAGGGGCAATATGCCATAGCGTGTAACCACGCCCTAAAGCACCTTTAGCGTCAGAGAATCCGCGCCTAATGAGTGAACCGTTGTAGAAGATGCCGTTACTTTCATCCCCAACAAAACCTCGCTCATGAATATGCCCAAGCATCATTGCATCCCAATCAGCGTAAAGGAAAGAATCAGGGATGACGACTTCACGGACAGTATCATTCACACGGATACGCTCTTTGAGAAGCGGGTCAATCAAAGAACCATGTGTAGTAAGAACGTTGATAGCGCCCTTAACTGGATTTACCTGCTTCATAACATCAACATTCTCTGTGTACATATGGTGGCTCACCATATGTAACGCGATGTCATCATTTAGCTTATACATCTGGTAGGGGTTTGCGTGGGAATAGATTCCTGCATCAGGTCTATGCAACAAAGCTGTAAAAGCAATATCCCCTTTAACATCATTAGTGTCATGGTTGCCAGTGATATTATGGACAGGGATTCCTGCATCAGCGAGACGCATCAACCCTAACTGCATATGAAGTCTAGCGCGATTTGATGGGTTAGGTTCATGACCAATATCTCCCGCAATAACTACAGCATCCGCTCCGTCAGCAATAATCCCGTCAATAGCCTCTTCCCACGCTAGATACCCGTCAAGTTCACGAACAGGAATAAGCTCTCCGTCAATAGGGTCTACCCCTAGTCGGTTAAGCGAAGCGTTATCACGGTACCCTAGATGCAGGTCGGACAGGTGAGCTACAGTAAACAAGGCATAACCCCTTTAAAGACGGAAAGAACGGACACCTACTGGTGCCCGTTCAAAATTATACCAAACGGCAAGCCATGCTAGGAAGCGCGAACCAGACCAATAATAGCCTTAATCTCAGCACGCATCTCAGGGGTGAGCTTATCCATGTTCTCCTGAACCGTCTCAAAAAGCTTCACATATTCCTTGCCAGACTTAATGAAGTTCTTAGCGTTCTTTCGAATTACATAGTCCTTGTTGCTTGCCTCAATGTTGGTAACAGCCTCAATTTCGTTAGGCTTAGCTAGGTGGGTCTTAATGTCGTTATAGGTTGCGTTAGGGGTCATTTGTCCTCCTTAGTCGAAATGAAAATAGTTGGTGTACCCCCTTCCAACTCGGGGGATACACCAACTATACCACAATTTTCAAAGGGTGCGCAACACGGGTTTAGAGTCCAGCTAAACTAGCATACTCTTCCATCATGTCTACCATAAGCGCTACCATAGCGTCCGCGTCGCCGGTCGCCTTAATGTGAGCCATTCTCGCTTCAAAAGCTGGTACGGAAGAACGGGCATCATGCGCGGTAGAAGTGTGCAGAGGCTCTAACCTCTGACAAACAATCCAACCTCGCTTCAAGGAATCACGGGATACCGGGGTCCCAGAAAGCCCCGTATCGCTACTTGAACCTGCCGGAGTGACACTGCCTGTGCTTAACGCCAAGGAAGTTGCCTTAGAATTAGGCGTTGCTACAAGGATACGGTCAGGAACCTCAGATAAGACCGCGTTATTCTTTTTACCCAAAAAAGCAAAAGCTTTATATGCGTCGTCATAATCAGCGATTTGCTCACGGAAAGCCTTCGTATCCTCAGCCGCCCACGCAGTAATGGAAGCCATAATAGAAACCGACTCTTCATCAACCTGCCACGACTTCGGGTTAGAACCCAAAATATAAGCCGTATCCAGACGACGCACACGCGAAATAGCCACATACCCCAAGCCCTCCGTAAAAGAGGAACTTAAATCCAGAACAGCACCATCATACGTCTGCCCCTGAGACTTATGAACTGTAATCGCGTAACCCGGCTTTAACGGGAACATGGAACTATGGACATAAGGCGAGCTGACCCACTTGCCGTCATCTTTCTGGATGGGGCGTTCAATCGTACTATCGACGTTAGGGACAAGATAAAGACCGCTACCAAACTGGACGACAGGGAAAACGTCAATATCCTCAGGAATCTCATCTACAGACGTGTAGTATCCATCGCCCTCAATCGTAGAAAATGCTCGAACATACCCCATTGAACCGTTAGAAATCTTGGTGCTCTCATCGCCAACCCAGAAGTTCTTCTTAATGTTCTTATCATCTGCACTGCCACCACGATACGCCATAGTCGGCATATCAGCGACAACCTTAGTGCCAATCTTAAGCTCAATCTCATTAGCCGCCCTACTCTTCACGGCTTTCCACTGAGCAAGCTGAGTTGGGGTAAGCGTGTCTTCGAGAGTTAATAGCTTAGCCTCAGACTCAAACATTAAAGAATCGCCATCAAGCTCAGCGATACGCTTCGCGTTATGCTGGGCAACCTCCATGTTACGAGTATAAATTCGGATAGTAGGCTCAGCGTCAGCGCCGTTCTCTCGGTCAAGAGCGTCCGCTTCCTCCTGCGTAATTGAACGCTTCGCCAAACTCTCAAAATCCTGAGAAGTTAAAGCATTAGCAGACATGCGCTTAATGATACGCACCAACTCGGGGTCTGTTGCACGGTGAGCCTCGGTCAAGAAACAATACCTAAAATGAGCATCAGCCCACGCAGGAGTGGTAAACGGGAAGCCGGAATAGTGCTGATGCTCAAAGTCTCGGTCAGGCACAGCCTTCAACTGGTTAAAGTCGCCTACTGCAATAATTTGGATTCCACCAAAAGCTTTGTCGCTTTTGCGGATACGGCGCAGATATTCATCCATCTCTTGCCATAGCTGTCCGTACACCATTGAAACCTCATCAATGATGAGTGTGTCAATCTGGCGTAAACGCTCCGACTTATGGAACATGTAGGAAGCCCGACCTTCACTGTCCCAATGCTTATTTTTATCTACACCAAACAGGCTGTGAATGGTCACACCCTTAATGTTTTCTGCCGCCGCACCCGTGGAAGCGGCAACTTCGTACTCGACACCGTGCATATCGAAAATACGGCACGCCAAATGAACAATGGAACTCTTACCTGTTCCGGGACCACCGGCAATGAAGACATTCTCGCCTACAAGGATACGTACCAGCGCTTCAAATTGGCTTGTGCCTGTAGCGCTAGTCGCCGCTTCTAAAGCATTAGCAAAACCAAGGTAAAGTTCTCCCTTATCATCAGCGCCTACAAGACGACTGTAAGCTTCTTCAAAGTTAAGGTCTTCCACCTCAGCTAGGAGGGGTAGTTTTGGCTTCTCTGAGACTGTGAGTGCTTCCTGAGTGCCCTTCTTGCCTTTTGTCATATATGTACAATCCTCGCAATCTATATCTCATAGAGATAAACGTTATTTAAAACATAAGCCCAAGCAAAAATCTTTGAACTCATCAACAGAATAGTTCCTGTTAGGGTTCCTTAAGAATGCACTGAGGCTATTGGCTATCTCCATTATACCCTGAAAGCCTGCCCTGCGCGCCAAAGCATAAGGCTCTTTCAAACTCCATTTGCTACCGTCGAACGCCTGCACAACATCATCCAAAGATGCTTTAGGTTTAAATTCCAAGTAAGACGCAACTTTTAAAGTGTCTGAAAGTTTTGTCTTAAGGACAGCCAGCGGAAAAGTTGAACCTCCACCCGCGCGGTCAATAGCGCTAATCACCTTAGCCACATCACGCCTCACTAACGCATCCAAAATATCCCAAGGAGCACGAGTCCCCGGCTCAACTGGGATACAGTGGTCTACTTCCTGGAGAGTAAGCCTCTTCCTGTCGTCAAAAGGTAGTGTTGAAATAAAATCAAGCAACGGGACAACATGATTCAAGTCATCCCCTGCGTGTTCAACCATAAAATTAACGATAGGGCGAGATAAGCCCGTCTCTTCAAGTTCCTTGCGCACACGATTCTTGGAGGACTTGGGCTTAAATACGGAAACATCCAACTCTTCGGCTTTCTTCAACAAACCCCTAAGTGAGTTCATCGGAGCGCCAGTTGAGATTACAAGACCACCCCAAGGTTCACCGCTACAATTAGCGAGAGTCTTAACTGCTACCTCCACGTCTGCCTTTGAGGGGCATTCCACGAGATATACATGTACGCCGCCAAACAAATCTACGGCTGTAGCCTCTTGAACCAGTCCAGCACGCACCAAATCACCACCACTGGACTCCATAAGCTCTTTACAAGCCTTGCGAGTAAGGTAGTCTCGGAACAAATCATGCGGTTCAGCAATAAGGGTGACTCGCTGAAATTTCTTGCTCATTTGAACGTCACCTAACCTTTCACAATAGGGTTTTCCCCGTGGGCTTTAACAGCGGAAGTGTGAACAAGGACATCCTCATCTGATTTAACCTTACCTGTACACAGTACGCTAAGAGAATCTAGGGAATTGGAACGATTATCACCTAGTACGAAAAGTTCACCTGAACCAAGAACATGCTGATATTCACCTGCTTGGCAAGTAGGCTGAACAGGGGTGACTTGCTTACCGTTTACGTGAACAGCGCCAGCAATGACAGAAACCGTGTCTCCCTCAACAGCGGCAACCCTCTTCACTACGGCACCCTGCGTAGCGCTGGCATACTGCCATGTGGTAGGCATTTCTGCCACAACAATATCGCCACGATGAACAGGCTCCGACTGAGAGTTTTCAAAAAGAAGAATCTGCCCGTCCCGAAAGGTGGGCAACATTGAATCACCCGCAACACGATACTGAGTGACTGTAGGTGAAACTTTACTTATGAGCGTATCAGGCGTTACACCGCTTTTATAAGCGCCATACCCAGCACCCGCAACCACAAACATACCGACGAATAGACCCGCTAGAAGACTTGGGAACCTTCTAGTCTTACCTTGCGGCTTAACATGCTCCGTATCTGGTGGCGGTGGTGAGGAAATAGCTGACGAACGGATAGAAGCCATCCTATCCGCATTATTCATGTGAGGCTTGCTGAGTGACATCAGTTAGTTAGTGTCCTTACAAATTAGGCGTGATTCTTCTTACGCGCATCAGCGTTTAGTGCTGACCGCGCGTTCTTGTAAACAGCATCGGTAGTGTTTAGCAGGGTACGCTCATTATTAGTCAGGCTATTGATAGCACTAACTTCACCACGAATAATACTTACCTCAGTAGAAGCTGTCTGTAATGCATCTGATGCCATGACCTTATCCACCGCATAACCCTTACACATGAGTGTGGCGTACTCTTTCACCTCAGTCTCAGTTAAACGCCTACCTTTAGCGCCTTCTTCACCTGAATCCTCTAGGTGACCTCCCGACCTCACTTCGCGACAAGCCAAGGTGAAAGCGTTATCGTAAGCGTACACTGCCGCCGCATACTTACGTTTAGCGTCCATCTCCCGAAGCAAAGCGGCGCGCAGTTCCTTCATTCTTTCAACAATCATCGAAGACAGAACCGCTAGACTATGCAAGTCGCGCTCATCAAGTTCCGCCTCAAGCTCCTCGACAGATAAGGTGGTGTTATTCTCCTCTCTTGCCTCCAGTGAACTTACAATCTCTTCGGCTGTGGACGCTCCACCATAAACACTACCGTAACCTGGGCGGGGCAGGTTGTAATGTGTGGACTTCTTGTCTTCTTTGGGCATAACGTATCTCTCCAATTCCTAAAGAAAAATGATTTTAAAAAAGCCTAACATCAGCTATAATGCTGTGAACAATTATATCATCTTTATAGGCACGAAATGGTGCCTGGAAAGCCTGAAACTCATGACTGATAATCCGAAAAAAGCTACCCGCCGCGACGTATTAAAGGGAATTTGCGTAGTTGCCGCCGCAAGCGCCTTAGGTGGTGGGGCAGGATACTACTTTGACTCAGTGAACCGTGAGAACGTGAATCGTCAAGCAGAATCATTTAACGCACCCAGTGCTTCGCAAATTGCAGAAATTCAACAGTTAAACAGCGGGAACGCCTCAATCACCCCGACTCCATCGCAACCTACTACCGACGCTACTACTGCCACTGCTTCCCCGGATTACCATGCAGAGACAAGCGGGGATATTGATAGCATCGAGCATATGCCCGAGGATACAACCCCCGGATTGGGTCAGCAACCTAAAAACCTAGACTGGAACAACATCAACCCTATGACTATCCGAATCCCAGATGTAGGGTTTAATGCCGGACTCCAGTACACGGGCGGTACAGACAACCCCGCAACGGGCAGGACAGAAATTAATATCCCCGTAACATACAGAATCGGTGTTTACACCGACTCAGCGCCACTGACCAGCAACAAAGGGACAACATTACTAGTGGGGCACGTAAACTGGGCGAACGGTGTCCCCGCGCCGATGAGCGCCATTGTCGCCTGCGAACGCGGAAATACAGTCTACACCACGGACGAGAACGGCACTATGACCACATGGAAAGTAACCCGTATTGAACCTAAAGTCCCACAGGTTGATTTGAGTAAATGGTGGGATGTAACTGATAAGAAAGGCTCCCGTAAACTCATTATGGCGACGTGTCACGGAACCTACAAAAATGGCACCTGGACCTACACTGATAATCATGTGGTAGTGGCAGAGCCAGTAGCATAATAAAATCCTGTTATAGGAACCGGAAGGGGCGTTCAGACCATATACCTAACAATGGTCTGAACGCCCCTTTAGGCAATTCACAATACACACATATGCGCAAAACTCGATTTGGACACCTGACATTTTGCCAGATGCTTGCGTTTTTCGCATAACTTATATAGCAGAGAGTTTAAAGAATCGTCATCCCATCCGCGCTAACCAGTGTCGGAACATTGGGATGATAGATAGCTTGAGCGTGCTTCTTATGGGTGCTTTGGACATAAGCGCCAAATCCCCTCTGATAATCATCAAGCTTAATCAGAGACTTACGGGGACCCTCTACAGCATAGAACGGCGTTCCATTCAACGTAATACTGGTGCCCCAACGGTGATAACGCATCTTCTCAGCATAATACATTGGGTGAAGGTACGTACTCAAGACTTCGTGCCCTGTGGCATCACGCAAGGAAATTGACCCATGAAGCTGAGGGAACGGGCAACGTTCCGGCGTGGACATCCACGAACTATACACTTCCGCAATGGAATGAGCCATAATAGGGTTTGCGGCAAAATTAACCCCATTGCCGAGACGCAGACATTCTCCCTGGTATAAAGTCCCTAAATACTTCATGTTAAGCGCGTATGCGGCTTGCCGCGCCGTCTGTGGGCGACCAATATTCACCCACTCACCATAGGAAAGCCCTGCATGAGTAATCAACCTACCATCAGCTTCCACAGCCACATAATATCTGAAAGCCGCCGGATTACGCTTTTCATCGGTTAGCCAACCCTCACGAACAAAATTGACACCCTCCGCCGTGTCTTTCAAATAATTGTCCGCCTGAGACTTCGGAAGATTCAGGTAAAGCATCTCATTAGCCCCAATGAGATTAACAAAAGGCACAGCCGACAATCTGCCTCGCGCCCACACCTCATTCATAAGCACCGCATTTTCAATCACAGGCGAAACATTCTTGTACTCATCGCCAGAGTTATCGCCCATCTGCAAGAATGGGGCAAGACGCAACATGCTACCCAATGTGATAGTTGCGTCTACAGAGTCAATCAAGCCTCTATACCTGTTCCTCATGACCTTATACTGACCGTGTAGCCCAGGGATGAAAAGTTTACTGTCGAAAGAAGACGTATCCCAAGGAAGTAGCTCCTCAACCAGCCTCTCCTCAGGTGCCCCGAAATAAGCCTCCTCTGGAGTGACAGGGCGCACGCCTTCCTGTGATTCCTCCGGCGATACAGTGGGAAGTGGTAACATGGCGGCGGCGCGTTTGCGGCGCTTGCCTGAGGGGAAGAAGAACCTTGATTTAGCCCACTCAGGGATGCGGTCTTCATCAATAATATCCCACAGCAACTTGGGTGGCTTACCGCTAGGGGCAGTAGTGAAACAATCTACCTCATCCTCTGTATAAAGCCCGTTCGTATATGTTGATAAAACTATTTTGTAAAGACGGTCAGAAAGCACGTCGATACCCAGCTCAGCGCCACGCAAAAAAATTGGGTGGTCAGGAGACAGCGGGTAGGCACGTTTAGGCGGTGCAGTATAGAAGATTTCATCAATACTGTCCGGCGACTTCATAACCTTAGATTTACGCATCTGCTCACTCAAGCGAATCTTTTCGCCATGAGATGCGCGAATATGCGTGTACATCTCCGCAACATTGGCAGGATTATTCAAATCGCCCACAGACGGCGCGGGGGCACGCTTCACTCCGTCGCCTGGCTTCTCGTCATCCGGTAATCGGTTAGTGTCAATAGCCAAAAAAGCTCCTCATTCGAGAGATACCCAAACCAAGTATCACGAATATTTATTCATTAGAACTTGAGTTTGTTTCAAAATATGCGGGGTTATAATCAGAAAATGCTAGTAAATATTTACTCTTATGAATAAAATCTAGTCGGAAACCATATCTGCAACCTGCTTTGCGGAATGACTCAAATCATCTAAAGACCCATTGTTATAGACAATGAAATCGAAATCCTGAGATACTAGGGACAGCTCAGAAATATGCGTATCGAGTGAGTCGATTCGACTATTCTCAACCCAGACGGAACTACCGCCCATATCTTTAATGCGGGCAAGCTCATTAGGGAATCTAATGCCAGTAACAGCAACATTCTTCCCCTCAGAGTGAAGTTGCAAGACACGGACAGCCATCATGTCCACCCAAGCATCCTCATCAACCATATTCCGCACAACATTTGTACCTAGCCTCTGTAGCATTTCTCGAACATCAGAGTTCCGCTTAGCCAAAGTCCAATCACCACCACACACATTATGCAGATAATTGGAAAGATGCACGATATTAGCGGTACCACCATCTTCCTCATACGCAATCTTAGGATTAAGCTCAAGCAACACTTCATACAAGGGGTCAGACATGCCAATAACCTCCCAGCCATCTCCAAGAAGACCAGCAAATGTGTCCTTACCCGCTGTTTTCTTGCCGCCAATACCCAGCAAAGCTGGCGACCTCAACGTTCCGTTGTCAAACCCTTTCCCTTTTCCAATATTCTCGCTAGTGCGCATGGCATCGTAAGAAGTGGCAAGGTTCATAATGTTGTCCTTGTACAAAGAATAGACATCTTGCACAGCATCAACTAGCGCCAACCCGCCATCAGGACGAATGAAACGATACGGCGAGTCTGACGGCAACCCCGCAAAAGCTAAAGCCAGAGACTCCATCTCAACGACTTTGCCGCCAACCAGCGCCACTAAAGCAGGAATCGCGCGCTTAGTCTCAGTTAGGATGCGCTGAGCATCCCAAGCAACAAGCACAAAATCAGCATGTCCATACCCGCAATCACGTAACTCATCAATAACCTCAATGATGGTAGGCTGACCATCAGGAATGGACTTACCCGTAAAAACAGACTGAACGACAGGGACGCTCAACGCATCAAGTGACCCGCCTGCGACAGGCAAGAAGCCAACACGTCGCCTATCTTCACTCATATGAGCAACAATATGAATAACGGGGTTCTGAGTATTCAACCAAATCTCCTTAAAATAAAAACCGTACAAATAATTCTATCTTACTCACAGTGAAAGTTGTAGGCGGTGCGAGAGCATAATTACTCTCACACCGCCTACAAAACATAAAGCTAAATTACTTATTCCTGACCATCGTTACCGTTACGCGACTTAAACCAAAGGAACCACCCGGCAACAGCAATAACGCCAACAACAATTGCCGCGATACCAGCTGTCACCCAACCACCAGATTTAGCATCATGACCAGTCTGCGCAACCACAGGCTGTTTAGGCTTACTTACCGAATCGTTTGGAGTAGACAAAGTATCACTTCCTTTAATGCTAGAGGGGTTACTGGAATCAACAACCCTATCACCACTCTTATTCTTCAAAGCATCATCTCCCTCGGGTGACGCATCAACACCTTCGGTAGAAGGCGAAGCTGATGCCTGCTGGGACGGTGACACACTGGATTTGGGCACCAAATCATTACTAGATTTTTCACTACTAGACGCGCTAGGGGAACTTGGGTTGGTCACCTTAGCTGTAGCAGTCTCCCTCACGGGAGAAGGAGATGCACTTTCGCTCGCGCCAGGTGATGGTGAAAGGGGTGTCTCAGATGGGGAAGGCTCAGCGGAAGGCTTCGCTGTAGACTCGGAAGATGGTGTTGCCGTCGCAACAGGTGAGGGTGAAGTTGCTGTAGCCGAAGGTGCTGGCTCACTAGGCTTAGGCACATCCTCGGTAGGAGTTGCCTCAGGCGAAGCGGTTGGAACAGCCGTAGTCTCTACCGGCTTAGGAGCATCAATAGTTGGCTCGACACTAAGTGTAGGCGTTGGAGAAGCAGTTGGGTTACCTGTAGTCTCTGCCGGGCTAGGAGTCGCCGTAGAAGGTTTGGGGTCAGATGTTGCGGGTGAGGTAGATGCCTCAATAGTTGGCTTCACTGTCTCTACCGGCTTAGGAGCCTCAGTGGTTACCGATGGCGATGCAGACGGTGAAGGAGAAACGGTGACTAGAGGGTAGTGTCGCACATAGTCAAAAGAAATGCCACCAGTAGGGTTGCTCTGCAAGCCCCAATAGACATTTGATACACGCGCAGTCAATGTCGTGTTAAGTGGCTGACCGGCAGGGAACGTCTTGGCGTAGTTCGGGTCGGTAGACTTCATCTCTTGAACCAAAACGCCGTCACGGAAAATTTTCACCCCATCAGCAGTCTTTAGGATACCAACAACAACAGGTTCACCAACAGGCTTATTTGGGAACCAAGTAGCCTTACCGTGAGTTACCTTCTTACCAGTCTGAGCGTCAATGGCGTTCTGGCTGTAGTGGATAATGCTCTGGTTCTTGTTCGACTGGTCAAATTTTTCCTTCTTGCCTGCTTCATTGCGAGTATTCTTGTCGGTGCTACCGAATGCCTCGTAGCCGTCAATTTCTCCCTGCTGAGGCCCAGCGACATTGCCGTTCCCGTACAAGTATCCACCGACATGCCCAAAGCCTGAATAGCTAGATACTTTAAATTCCCAGTATCCGTCTTCAAATGCCGCCTTGTTGTTGGTACTCATCTCAGCAGATTCACCTTTCTGCCCGTTAGCACCAACCTTGGTCGTTAAATGAAGCTTACCACCCCTTACGGTGACAGCATCCTTAGTGTACCTACCATAAGGGTCTTGATTCACCTCAGAATACCCATTATAAACGTTCCAGAAATCCTTATTGACCTCTGTCCCATCAAACTCATCAGCCCAATCGGGGCAACCTAACCCAGGGTGATACTGGCTTGCAAGGCATGACCCGGCAGGAACCGGATTCTTAGGGATAATATTAGCCGCATTAGCTACCGCCGTACCAGTCAGCATTGACACAGCTAACGCGGTAGCCCCAGCCTTACGCTTAGAAATTTTCGCCATACAAAAACTCTCTTCCCACACCGACCAACAAGTAATAGTAGATGTGATGTAAATAACAAAGCTTACAAGAAGAGGTATAGCAGAAAACCTTCAACCACGACATGAAAAAGCGGGTGCCCCACACCCCCAACAAAGTTAGGAACACGGGACACCCGCAACATTAAACAGGATTACCTGTTACAACAGAAGAAACTTACTCCTGCTCACCCTTACGGCGCTTACCCAGGAACAAAGCCCCAAGACCAGCACCAATAGCGGCAAACAAGCCCACCTGACCAGCAACACCATTACCAGTGTCACGACCAGTCTTAGCCTCAACCTGCTTCACAGGCTCAGCAGGCTTCTCAACCTTCGGCTCCTCAGGCTTAGGAGCCTCAGGAGTTACCGGCGGCTCAACCTTGTGCTCAAGGCGAATCACAGCCTGAGTACTCAAACCTGAAACTGTGGAAACCTGGTAAGTAACCTCAGGAAGCTCACCAGTGTAACCTGCCGCGCGGAGGAACTTCACAACACCGTTCTCATCAACAGTGTAGGTGCCCTTACCCTCGAAGGTTCGAGAAGTAACCCAAGAACCGTCCTCAGCCTGGAAGCGAATAGTCTTCGCGTCCAGCGGGTCATCAACACCGTTAATGGAACCGCCCTTGTCGTTGCTCAGCACGCCCTCTAGGACAGTCTCATCAGTAGTGATGGTGTAACTGTCATCAGAAGCCTTCGGCTCAGTGTAAGTAGCCTCAGGGTTATCCGCAACAACCGGAGGGTTGCCAGGAACCTCAGAAACCACCTCAGCAGTAGCCTTAGCCGGGTCGGTCACAGTCTGCGCAGTACCAACAGTGCCGGAAACCTTAGCGCCATCCCAGCGCTTGAAAATGTTAGCCGTCTGGGTTGCCTTATACTCAACGTCTACAGACTTACCGGAAGGAACTACAACGTCACCAGTGTAAACGGTCTTCGTCTCCCCCGGTGCCAGAGTGAATCCAGCAGGCAAAGTAACCTTGGTGCCAGCCGCATTAGCAACCACCAAAGTGTCTGCGTTCAAAGTAACCGCAGAATTAGTGGTGTTAGTTACCTCAACGGTGACCTTGCCGGTAGCGCCACCGTTCTCACCAACCTTCAACTTCACCGGCTGAGTGTTAGCGTCATCACCATTAATCTTAGTAACGATACCAATCGCGGTGTTCACAGGCTGAATATGCAGGGTAACGGTAGACTCCGCTTCCTTGCCATCGGCAGTGGAAACGACGTAACGGACAGTGAAGTCACCGACAATGTTCTGCGGGTGCTCGAATACAACCTTGCCATCCACAACCTTAGCAGTCACACCAGAATCACCGAACTTGTAGGAGGTTGAGCCTGCCCCATCGCCAAGCTTCAAAGTAGAAGCATCAATAGTGCTACCCTCAACCTTAGCGGTAGCCAGCGGGTCAAGAGTGTGGGACTTCTCGCTGTTTACCAGAACGGTCTTCTCAGCCGGGGCGACAGTCAGGTTCGACTGCTTAGCCCAAGTGAAGGTAGCAGTAGAAGGAACCTTAGTAGTCGCCTTACCGCTATCGAAGATGTTGTAGTTCACGGTAACGGTGCCACTGAAACCCTTCTCGGGGACAGCGGTAGCTACGCCATTGTTATCAATAGTGATAGTAGCCTTGCCGGGGATAACAATCTTCTTGCCACTCTCAGAGATAGTTGCCCCATCAGTATTAGCGAAGACAGTCTTGGACTTGTCGAGAGTGTAAGGCTTAACCGTTGATGAGTTCTCCATCAGGTCAGCAACTAGAGGTACACCGTATGCGCCCTGCTTCTGCTCGTTACCGTCCTTCGGCAAAGCGTAAGCCTCAGCGGAGCCGTCCTCGTAGCTGTAACCACCCCATGCAGGGTTCCAGCCGGTCTGCGGGCGACCCGCGACGTCAGTGCGGTAGGTGTGGCTCTGGAAGGTGAAGGTAGTCTCCTTGTTACGGATTGCCTCAGCGGTCAGCTGTACGTCACCGCAACGCTTACCCTCGGGGTCGATACCGGGACCGTAATCCTTAACCTTCCAGTCAGGTGTAACCTCAACAACCTTACTGACATCAGGTGAGGTGGTAGAGAACCAGAAAGACATACCATCCCACAGTGCCTTATGCTTGAGCACAAGCTTACCGGGAGTGGACTTCTCAAAGTCAATAGTGACCAGAGGCTCAGTAACGCCACGTTCCTTCAACTCGCCACGAACAGTGTTGGCGAAGACACCAGTTGCGGCACGCACCCAGAACTTTTCAGACACACTGTCCACATCGTAAGTACCGTTAAGCCACTCATCCTGCGTCATGCCCTCTACAACAGTGATGTACTTACGCAAATCAGGGTTGTCCTTACCCCACTGTGCCAACTCCTTACCCTGGAGAGGATACCAGCGACCACCAATCTCCTTAGCAGGAAGAGAGGGTATTAGTGCAAAATTGGGGTTCTTCTTGAGATAGTCATCTGCTTCACCCTGACCGATACGGAACTGTTGCTTCGCCGGGTCAATAACCAGCTCAATCTCATAGGCGCCACCCTTAACGACACCATTCGGCACAGTCTGACCCTTCAAGAACGCATCAGGAACACCACACTTTGCGACACCCTGACCACCGTACCAAACACCACCAGGAGCAATAAAGTTCGGCTGGGTGGCGGCGGGATTCAGCTTAATCTGACCACCATTGACAGTACCAATACCTGTCGCCTTATACTTCAAATCGTAGGTCTTGACAACCTTCTCATCATTCAGCGGGTCAATATTTGCTGTGAAGTTCGCACTAATGTCACGCGGGTTCTCAGTAATCGCATCATTCCAGGTAATGCGGATGATACGGCTATTCGTCGGATGGTTAGACAGGGTACCAATCTTCTTGCCGCTTGCGTCAAGAACATCTACCATCTTGGTAGTAAACAGAAGATTACCGGCGTTTTCCTTACCTTCGGAGCCAGCCGCCAAAGTGGGGGTAAGCTCAATTTCGGTAGTCTGCCCAGCCTTGAGCGCACCGTCAAGGTTCGGGATAGTGAGGGTTACCTGACGGGTCACGCCACCACGACCATTCGTGAGGGTCTGAACGGGGCCTTCGCCACCAGTCACCTTAAGGGATGAGTTAGCGAGAGTGCCGTTCAGGGTAGTAGTTGCGGTGGTTGCTTCTGCCGCGAACGCCGGAGCGATACCGCTCACAGTCGGGACGGCGGCAAGTGCAAGCATGGGAAGTGCGGTTAGTACCTTCTTTGAGGTAGTCTTAGCCATTAGATTTGTCTCCAATAATAGGTTACAGAACAATTGCCGGGACGCTGAGCGTTCTTTGGTGCATCAACGCCCCGGCAGTGAAGGCACCCTACAAATTTCAGGTGCTTCACGGTCATAAAATACATAGCAGAACTAATAGCGGACATACATAAGGAAGTAATGCCTTTCAGATGTCCTAGCCCAACTATGCAGAACCCACAATAACCCAAATAGGGCTAGAATGGGAAGCGGATTTTAGATAGAAGTTTTCTTCAACTTATCGTCTAGGTAGCGCGCCGCAAAGTCATATTTCAGCAACTCCCATGCCGCCTTATCAGTAACTTCACGTAGGCGAGTAACGTCACGGTTATCTTCAACCTCTGCACGCTTCACAAGTGCCGCCAAAGGATTCTTTGTGACGCGGGAAAGGTATAGGCGGTATGAATCTTCATGCTCACCATGCGTCAAAGCAACAACAGCGTCTAGCACTTCCTCAGGCATAACCTTACGCAACTCATGCGCGGTGACCTTAGTCTGCTCAAGAACATCATGCAAATATGCTACCGCTACTGCAAATTCATTGCCGTGAGTGTCTTCACTGACCTGCATAGCCACATTAATTACATGACCGCCGTAGTAGTCATTCCCTCCGGCATCAACCATGCCCTCATGGGCAACCTTTGCAATATACTCGGCGGCATCCAAAACCCACGTCCTATAGTCCGTCTCACGCTGGAAAACACCATGTGAAACATCGGTGCCAGACATTGCGCCGGAACCAATATCGACCAGACTAATCAGACCGTCCTCAACATTGAGAACCCAGACGGTAGAACCATCCACCACAGCGGGAACAGTATCCCCCTCCGGGGTGGCAACAAGCCCATACTCGTAAGCGGGAGAGTCAGCGACAGGGTAAACGAAACCCATAATGGCACCACATGCCTTTCAAATAGATAACTGATGTGACACTTACAACATATCGCATGACGCGCTTTGATGTCCATCTATTTTTAGGGGCTTGTTTCAAAAAGTGCATAGTTAAGCCCCGCAAGATTCAGTACTTGCGGGGCTTAACTGTATTTACGAAACCTCAATTAGTAATCACAGCCGGGCGAGTCACTGCTAGTTGTAGTTACAAAATTTACAGGTTCAATAGAAGGATTACCTGATGAACATCCTCTATGCATCATAGTTTACCATATGCATATGACTTTTGCAAGCCTTAGAGGGCAGTGTAGTACCCATCTACAGACATGATGGAAGTAGAGTGGACGATGGTACCCTCAGACGGATTCAACGCAGAAATCATCTTACCGTCACCGATGTAGATACCAACATGGCTGTAACCATTCTGGAACACAATGTCGCCAGGCTTCGGAGAGTTAGTCACCTTAAGTTCACCAGCCATTGCGTAGGTGTAGGCGGTGAGCTTAATGCCGTGCTGTGCGTAAACCCAAGAAACAAAGCCGGAGCAGTCCCATGCACGGAACGTCTTACCGCCCCAAATATAAGCGCCACCGATGCCAGTCTTTGCGGTATTTACGATACCAGCACGTGTAGCATCCAAATTAGCGGTATCAACAGCGCTTGTCGCAGTCTTCGAAGCGGTATCTGCTACGCGAACATCAAAGTTAGATGCATAGGTTCCATTACCGCTAATAGCAGTAGGGGTAACAGTGGTTGCGGCGTTATTATTGGAAGCGACCGAAGAACTTGGCGTGTACGCCTGCTGAGAGTCAGACTGCACTGTAACAGTAGTTGCCTCATTAGCCGCGTTTAGGCTAGTGGGGGAAGTAGCATCATTGGATGCCTTCAACTCTTCCTTAGCCTTAGCCGCAAGCTCCTCAGCCTGCTTCTTCTCAGCTTCTTCCTTAGCCTTAGCTACCTTGGCGGCTTCTTCCTCAGCTTTCTTCTCAGCATCAGCCTTAGCCGCAAGTTCATTGCGGGTGTCGTCAATCGCAGTCAGAACCTTATCCATTGCCTTACTGCGAGCCTGCGCCTTACGTGCCGCCTCATTCTGCAAGTTGTTCAAGGATACAACGTCGATGCTCACGTCACCAGAATCAAGATAAACATTCTTAAGTGCCTGACGCTCTTCATGGCTAAGCTCAACAACCTTAGTGTTATTAATATCAATAAGGTCGTAATAAGAGTCCGTGGAGGCAGGTGCCGTAAAAGTTGCTGGGACCTGTTCAACCGGCTTGCTTGCAGTGTCAGCGTAAGCCGCCGAAGGCGCAATCAGCGCGGCAATAATCGGAGTGGTCAGAGCAATCTTAGTGTAAAAATTCTTCTTACCCATAATAGGGAAGTAACTTTCTGTAGGGAATATCTGTCAGTGGCTTACGAAATTAGCTGTCAGGCTTGGCATGTCAGATGCTTGCCTAACTCCCCACCTTACAGGTGAGAAAGTCTTCGCCTCAAGGGTTTGCATTACACCATTCGTATCTGAATCGTACCTGATTGATGTAACGCGAACCCAAAAATGGGTCTTCCGCCTCCCAGATGGTAAACCTTCAAGGAATCCAGAGGTGCTTTGGGAGTTCAGCCAACACACCTGTCTTAACAAAAAGCGAAGCCGACTCCTATGTGCGAAACTGCTACATAAAAGTCGGCTCCACAAGGCGTTAAACCTTGAAAGCAATAAAAATTGTACCACTTAAAGTATAGCGGCGCAACCTTAACCTGCAACCCACCCAATAAGAAGGCTATTCAATCCGTACAGCAAAGCCATGTTGTAGATAGCGTGGGCAAGCCAGGAAGCATAAATATTCTGCGTCCTCAAAGCCAGCACGCATAAGGCTACACCAGAAAGTAGGTACATAATAATCTGAGGCAGTAGCGCCACGACAGTAGTTGTTAGCACCTCAAAGGAGCCGGAGGCTACAGCTAGATTGACTGCTGAGATAAGCGCACCCGCCACATGGTAAAACATGAATCCAAATGCCGAAATGCCGACCATGAGAACCTTAGCGCCAGGGACAACACTGTTGCGAACGACAGACATTAACACGCCTCGAAAAAGCATCTCCTCAGCAATGGGGGCAAGTGCGACAGTAAACCCAAAATACGCCGCCAAAGTCGGTAGATTCATCACCTGATAGGGTGCCAAAGCCTCAGTCGCAGACCTGCCACCCAGAAAGACGGCAGAACCAACACTGATAGCCATAAGCGCCACAGCACCAATCACGCCACTCCACAAATACTTATATGCGTGCGCAGGGTTAAAAACACCCAATAGTACAGACCAAAGCCTCACGCCCATTCTAGATGAAACTGCCTTCGCAATGCCAATAGACACAAGGATAATCGCGACACTATAAATCATCGAAAAGATATGGTGACTACCCACAGGCAAATCAAGACCAGAAATGGGTACGCTAAGAACCCATACCAAGGCATTACTGAACAAGAAGGCGAAGGCGATGACGGTGAAGCCATATCCTAAAAGCCTCAGTAGCCCCATAGAAGAACCATTATGCGCTTCCGTGGTTTCCACCGGGTCATCTACATAATGAGATGCCTCAGTGGGCTGTGTGGGTGATGAGGGGATGCCTCCATCAAGACTTTCAGTCATGAAATAACCCTTTCAAATAGTAATGTTGAGATATTAAGTGTTTTCAGTATAACGTATGAACGTATGGCGGGCTAACCTGGAAGCAACCCCAAGATTAGCCCGCCGTATTTCGCCTATTTATCGGCTATTAGTCAGCGATTCGCTTGTAGTAGGTTCGAGGACGCAAGCCCTGCGCCTTATTCAGGCGGCGCGCCTCAGCAATATCCGCCATGTCACGCTTACGATACTCGGCAAAATTCATGCCATACTTGTAAGTCTCATATTCGTAATCGTCACTGAATCGCTTATCGGTGCCAGCGCGACGCTTCATATCCTTAGCCTCAGCGTAAGGAAGAAGACCGTCAATGTAGAGCAGGTAACCGTCAGTGGTGCCGAACACCAGCTTAGGATTACCGGAATTGCCACTCAGAATAACACCGAAACTATCACCAGAAACCTTCAACAGCTCATTGCGGAGCTTATCGTTAGTGTCAGCAGTCTTGTAGCGCTTGAAGTCGCCCTTATTGACGTGCCACACCAGCTGGCTCTGGGTGTTGATGATGGTCAGGTCACCAAACTGGGAACGGATGGCGTGCCACACCTCAGAGTTAGAAGACATATAGGTATGCAGGACACCCATATCCTTTTCAGGATTCTCCTCATTCGGGATAGCAAGGTCAAACCCCTTGGACTTGTCTCGGTGGCGCAGGTAACCCTGAATGCCGCGAACGTTGCGGTCAGACTTCATGTCGCCCGGTTCGAAACGCCAACCATTAGCGAACTCGTGAACATCGGACGGAAGCACAGTTGCAGGGGAGGTGAATACATCACTCACAGTCCAGTTGTGGTCATACCCATGCTCATCGGAGTAGACATTGGGGTTGGTTACATTCGAACGGGAGAAGCCGTCATCACGAACAGCCTGGAGCTTAGTGCCGTCGCCATCAGTCAGAATAATGAGAACATCCTCCTTACCCTGACCTCGGACATTGCGGGTAGCGCGAACAACAATGTTGCCACCCTGAGCCTTCTGCTTAGCAGTCGGAAGCAAGCGCACAGACTGGTTCGGCGCAGAGGAAATGTATGCCGGGACGAAGCCGCCCTCGAAGTCGCCCATCAGAACTACACCCTCTTCGTACGCAAGACCATGAATAGTGTCCTTGTGGGAACTAATGCTGATAAACAGGGTTTCATTAGTGCCCGGCGCAGAGCAAATGTCCCAGACATGCTCTGCCTTATACGGGCGACCCTGCGGGTCACGAATGTCGCGAAGAGTCCAGTTCTTGCCGGTAGTATCAGACTCCCAGACAGCGGTGCGGTTCCACAGGTCACGGAAGTTTGCGGGCTGAGAAGGGTCAGTCAGAGGCACATAGATGCGACCTGCCGCGTACTGTGCAGTAACAGCCTCAGAACCAGCAGGCTTAAACTGCATCAGAGAGTTGCCGTTTGCATCGAAGGCAGAAAGGCATACTCGGCTAGTGCCATAAGTGTCGCCATTTGCGTTGTAGTCACCGTAGCCGGGGGTAACAATGCTGTTCCACGGGGAGACGGTAACAGAATTAATCGCAGAGAGCGACGTGGTGCTATTACCTCGCTTGATGGCGTGACCAACCGCAGGAGTTGCAACCTTCTTGATGGTTGGCTCAACGGCGGCGGTGACGAAGCGGTTGCGAGCATTGGCGGCGGGCGCGTTCAACGCAAGCAGTGCGCCACCAGCGGTAGCACCAGCAATCAGAGAGCGACGGGAAATAGACATGATAGGTAAGACTCCTTTTAGAGTTGAAGTTAAGTGAATAAAAGTGAATAAGTGTGCCAAATTCCCATGCGGAAAACCTGACAAAACTAAGTGTACCACATGTCTGGCAAGTAATGCAAATCCTGTAGATACGCACACAAAAGTGGGATTCCAGCGCCTATTACCAGGTGCCAGAACCCCACTTGCCCACAGAGGGCTACACTTTAACTACCATAACTTCAAGTCATACTTCGAAGTTGTAGTGTCATCACTATTCACTTCAATATTCTCCACATCACCTGGCTTGAATGCAGTACCTCCAAAGAAATACTCACCACGCGCCGCCTTAATGAAGTATGGGTCTGGATACTCTAAACCATCTGCATCCACCAAAGTTGCCTCTGCCGGTAAATGCACGATGTCCAGAGTCCCATCCTTCTTCGTCTGAGGTGCATACCCAAACCTGGTACGTCCCTCTTCATCTTTGTATGTCACCATAAAATCGTTGTTGCGGGACTTATCAATACCTCTATCCCAAGCCTGCGCCCAGCCCCTCGAAGCATTGTCGAGTGTAACTCTTGCTAGGTTGCCACGCTTATAGGTTAAAGCTTCCTGTCGCGCAATTGTGCGACCAGCAAAAGCCGCCATAACAGTCTCAGCCTGAGTGACCTCTTCCGGCTTCTTAACGGTACTGACATTAGTTACGTAAGAACGCTTAGCGACAGCATTAGACATATCTGTGTAAGACCCGCCACGCGCCGCCCTGCCACGCAAACTCTTAAGCCTATTATTCCAACCATCCCTAGAGCGATTACCCTTCTTGATGTCGCTCAAAGTAGGCGAATCTGAATCTGAGTCAATCTTATAATTGCCGCTCCTTAAGCCTTCCTGAACATGGCTAATGAAATCATCGGAGTCGTGGTAGCCATCATACTTAAGGCGCATCTTCAAATCAATAAGCGCGTCATCTTTATCCATGTCATACGTTGAATCGGAAACATAATCTTCCATAAGGTTATCAATCACAGCAGACTGATACTGTAGCTTACGTAAACTATTCAGGGCATCTTTCTGCTGAGGAGTCATCTCCAGGTCAGCGAACGCGGAGTCAGAAGTCAAGAAATCATAGTACGTCTTTAACTGCTCGCGTTCCTTCGCATCCCAACGGTATGCACGATAAGCAACCTCATCCTCTTTAGACCCATATTTACGCTTAGCTACCTGCTGGCTAACATACTGATGCATGGGGCCAATATTTACTGCAACTAGAGCATCCTTGTCCACATACCGAGTAATGGAGCCATCATCATTACGTTCAGCATAAAGGCTGTAGTCCCCACCATCAAAGTTGTAGTCGTCCTCAGCCAGGCTCCGCATAAACACCCAACCCTCATTCGCATCACCCTGGGACGGTGTTCCAGTCAGTAAAGTGTCCGGCTCAGAAAACTCATCAACAATATCAAATTCAATGATGCAATTAGTCTCACTCTCTTCACGTTCGCCGTCTAAGGCATCAATGCTATCGTAGACAGAAACCCGTCCGCGACCCTGCGCCGTCTCAGACCAGGCTTCAAGAGCCGCCGCCGCTTCCTCCTCATCAATGGGCTTGTCAAAATTACGGGCAATCCAGCTTGGGACAGCACGACGGACATCCGAAGCCTCCCAACCTCGGGTATATCCACTCTCTTCCTCATCCCGAAGTTCCATACGCCTAGCCAGAGCCTCAGCTAAATCATCGTCATCCCACCCAGCATAACGTAAAGCCTCTTCTACCATCTCATCATCCGTCTCTGGCTCCCAGTAGCGGTCATCGTCAATGTCGTAGATGGGGCGGGCAATACGCATAGAGGAAACGTCGAAATCAAGGGCGAACTGACCCGTCTCAGGGTCAAGCCACCCGGCACTATCCCTGCCGTATTCGGAAGGCTCTTCCTGGGCAGGCTTTTCTGGTTCTACAGCTTGCGGTGGTGGCGCAATATCAATATCTACAATATGGAAGTTATCAATAGCCGCCTCAAGAGTCTCCATAGGAATAGGCTGAGATGCCTCAGCCACCTCTTCCTTGACTGATGGTGGGGGCGGAACGTTAAGGTCAATGTCAATGATGCTCACATTGTCAATAGACTCAACCAAGGTTGCCGTAGATTCAACCTTCGGAGATTCTTCTACCACAGCATCAGTCTCACCCAGAGCCGCTGGCAGTAGCTCCGCAGGGTCGCCAGGGTACGGGTAATTCTCCGGGTCACGCGCATGAAGAGTCCACTCCGTAACACCCATACTAGCCATCATCTTAGGGTCAAGATTTTCCTTGCCAAACTCTTGAACCATAGTGTCATAAACGCTACGGCTCAAAGCTTCCATTTCAAGCCAGTCGTCCGCTTCCCTTGGAGTATTGAAATGTGGCGCATTAGACGCAAACTCACACTTAAACTCAGCACTACAGGGAAGACGGCGGTTGTCATTATTAATATGATACTGTCCCTTAGCCATAAAACATCGACCTTCTAAAATCTTCAAAAATATACAAATATATAATGCGAAAGAGCCTTATATAGCAGGCTACTCACCACAACCTGTATATCAAAGGAAGCTCCCTCTGAAACTCGCAGACAACACACAGGAAACAGAACCACCAAACCGTTTGCCCCGCCAGAAAAAAAATGTGCTATAGTTTAGACATGGTGGACACAAACCCGTGGACACCCAACAACTTAACCATGAAAGGTGCATATACTATGGCACAGAAGGTAACCATTTTCACCCGCGTTGCAGACCTCGCAAAGGCTAACATCCACGCACTACTCGACAAGGCAGAAGACCCTCAGAAGATGCTGGACCAGCTTATCCGCGACTACACCAACAACATTCGTGAAGCAGAAGCCGCTGTAGCACAGCTTATCGGCAACCTCCGACTTGCAGAGAAGGACTACGACACCCGCGCGCAGGAAGCAACCGAATGGGGCAACAAGGCTCTAGCCGCATCTAACGCGGCAGACAAGTTCCGCGCCGAAGGTGACGTAGCCAATGCCGACAAGTATGACAACCTCGCAAAGACCGCACTTGGCAACCAGTTGAAGCTCGAAAAGCGCAACGAGACTGACGCTCCACAGATTCAGTCCCAGCGTGACAACGTAACGGTTCTTCGCGACGGTCTGGACAAGATGCGCGCAAAGCTTGAGGAAGTCAAGGAGAAGCGTGACGAACTAAACGCACGCCGCAAGACCGCTCAGGCACAGACCATCATGGCAGAGGCAAGCAAGAACATCACCACTCTTGACGCAACCTCCGCAATGGCAAGCATTGAGGAGAAGGTACGCCGCGAGGAAGCATACGCTATGGGTCAGCAGGAACTCGCCACTTCCAACATTAACGACCAGTTCAATGACCTGGAAACCCTTAAGCGTGACGCTGAACTTGATGACCGCCTCGCCGCTTTGAAGGCTAAGCAGGCGAACGCGAACGCATAAGCGTTCTTTCATGTCACCCAACGATGCATAATCTATAGGTAAAAAGGCTGTTACCCGCAAAGGGGTGACATGAAGAAGCCCCAACCTGAAATTCAGGTTGGGGCTTCTTGTGTATTTGAGACGGTGACGGGATTTGAACCCGCATACCCGATAGGGGTGTAGCGGTTTTGCAGACCGCCGCCTAAACCATTCAGCCACACCGTCATAGTAAATAAAATTATATCACAGATTCCTGTGTAGGTGCAAGATGGGTGCCTTAAGCTTTCTTGAGTAAAAGCTTAAGGCACCCATCTAAGTGACAATGCGTAAAATCCATCATATGCCGTCATAACGGGTTTCGGGCGGGTTTCCAAGCCGCTACCGCAACCCTGGGCATTCAACATATCTTACAATGTAATCAAAAAAAATCTTGACTACGAGAACAGTATATCAGACTTAACGAGTGTCTGCAAATCGTTACTATCGAGTGGTGTAGTAACCATCAACAGGCATCCAATTCACCGGGTGGATAAGCGTTCCATTTGAGGGGTTTAGCGCAGAAATCATCTTACCGTCACCCAAATAGATACCGACATGGTTATATCCATTCTGGAACACGATGTCTCCCGGCTGAGGAGTAACCGTAGGCTTCAACTCATTCTTCATCGCAAAAGTATACGGGGTAAGTTTAATGCCATGCTGAGCGTAAACCCATGATACGAAGCCAGAGCAGTCCCAAGACTTAAACGTCTTGCCGCCCCAAACATAGGTACCACCTAGACCGCTCTTAGCCGTCGCTACAATCTTATCCTTAACGTTAGCGGACTGATTAACTAGCGGTTCAGCGGATAGGCTTGCAGGCTCCACAACCGACCCACGAGCAACATTGTGCTGGGTGCTGAGCTTACCAGTACGTGAGAACCACTGAGTAGTAGCATTACGATTACCAACAACGTCACTCACCGGGAAGCCATGCCTATCCCAGTGACCTTCACGCGCCCACTTCTTACCCACTTCACTGTTGAACTGGATGACATGCGTGCGGTTAGCGGAAGCATCCCAGCCAACAATGTAGTAGTCGTCACCATTCTTGAAGTCCTGAGCACGCCCACCATGCACGTAATACTCTTCACTTACAGGAACACCGAGTTTATTCTTGCCCACCGCGCCGTAGCTTAGCCACTTGCGCGCAATAGCGCTATTAATGTCAATACTATGCACGCCGGTCTGCTCAGTCCACACCAGCTTAACGGTACGACCATCCTTAGTCAGGAAGTCCTGCGTCACAACACCATTACCCTGGCTGGTTTCCTCAGAGATAGGGACACCAATCTCGTTCTGGTGTTGCTCCCAGTAGTGACCGATAGCGCCCGGCATCCAAATATTGTGAACACCAGTCTTCTCCGTCCACACCATCTTATGCCCAGAACCGAAGTCCTGGTAAGTGTAGCCGTTCTTGGTGAGCTCTTCACTCGTCGGGTACTTGTAGGTTCCCGCTGAACCGCCTGCCTGAACCCAGCGGTTACCAATCGCACCGCGAGTCCAAATAGTCTTACCCCGAGCCTGGTGAGAATAAACTACCGTATGCCCAGACTCGAAACGCTGTTCCCAGGAGGTAGCACTGGTCTTGCGCTCATTTTCCAGCGGGGCACCGTAGTTACGTTTAGTGTCAGTCAGGTATTGCCTAATGCCATTAACTGCCTGGAACTTGCTGGTCGGGTCGGAAACAGATACCTTCCCCGTTGCCTTATCCAAGGTGAGGCGAGTCACCATACCATTCTCGGTACGGAAGTCCTGGTAGACTGTATTGCCGCTAGTAATTTCGTCAGTGATAGGAGTGCCAATAGTGCGCACGTCGCCCATCTCAAACCACTTCGTAATGATAGGCTCAAAGTTGGTCATGACGTGGACACCGTTCTTGGCTGACCAAATCAGTTTCTTGCCGCTATCGAAGTCTTGCTGTACAGACTCACGGAAGCTGTATTCGTCAGTCAGGGGATACCCAAAACGCCCATATTCGTTACCGCCCTTAACCCAGAGGTCACCGATTGCTCCACGCAGGTAGATAGCGCCACCCTTACCATCCTTGCGGTGAAGAATGCGGTACCCATTAGTGAAGTCCTGCGCCCAACCACGTGGCAACGCAAGCTCACGCCCAATGGGAGTGCCATAGCGAGCCTCATCCTTATGCCAGTAGCTACCGATACCAGAGTAGATGTTGATGTAGCCGCCGTTATTGAAGTGGCGGTCACCATTATCCTTAGCAGGTGCAGGCTTCGGCTGTTCTGGCGCGGCGGAACGGTCAGTAATGGGCGACGGGGATACCTTACCGTTGCTCTGCCACTTAGACACATAGTTCGGGTTGCGGACAAAGTTCTCCAGCTCCGCCTGTGAACCATTGAAAACGTTACTGTCGCCTGCGAAAGGTGCCACAGATGAGAACTGCCAAATGTCGAAACTAGTTGAACCGCCGGGCATATAGCCGGGACCCGTAGAGTAGTTAGCAATATGGAGAGGAGCCGCCTTGAACTCACCCGTACCACCCATACAAGTATTCCACCAGTCAGTAGTTGAATAAATGGTGGGGTAACGCCCCGTCTTCTCCTTATAGGTGTTCATGAAGTCCCACGTCCAAGCCTTTAGCTGAGACTGGGACATGCCGAAGCAGGTGTTACCCAAGGAGGGGTAAGGGTTATACTCGAGGTCAAGCATACCGGGCAGGGTCTTGCCGTCAGCAGTCCAGCCGCCGCCATTCTTAACGAAAATCTCTGCCTGGGCACGACCAGATGACTGTGACGGTAGCGCAAAGTGGTAACCACCAGTGACAAGACCTGCATCACGTGCGCCAGTATAGTGCTTAGAGAACGTAGGGTCTACGTAAGTTGTACCCTCACTAGTTTTCATCCAGGAGAAGCGGCTACCGCCCGCATACTGGGCTGACCAGTTAATGTTAGGCTGATGGTTGGATACATCCTGACCAAGGACACCCCAAGACGGCTTCCAGCCACTCTTGGTAGTCAATGGGACGACAGCAAGCGTAGGCACAGTAGCGTTGGAAATAGTGCTATCCTGTGCGCCTGTGAGGTTCTGTTTATCAATTGCCTGCGCCTTGGCACCCCAGCCGACAGTAGCGCCACCCTTCTTAGCGCCCTCCTCGGGGGTTTCTGCGAGGGCAACCTTAATATTGTCTACAGGTACAGCACCTTGTAGGGTAGGTGCGGCTTCCGTAGTAGCCGTATCACCGCTCAGATGAGTGTCGGCGTTGTTCTTAATGGTTTCCGTCTCGGAGACTGTGATAGTGGAACCAGCGGTCAGAGGTTTCTTATTATCCTCTGGCTCACCGTTTGCAATCGCCGGAGCTACCGTGCCTGCGATGGTGGCAGTCAGCAGAGTAGATGCGAGTACAGTCTTCTTAACGTTAATGTTGGTCTTCTTACTCAAAAGTCGTGTTTCCTTCAAATATGTTTCTCGGGTCGCATAGCTCTTTGAACACACAACCGTAATTATCAAGGTCTATTGGTTCAAAGCGGAGTAGTTGAACCATGCCTATGCAGGCATACTCGAATAACATAGCAAGGTCATAGTGCATAACCATTAAAGGAAGCTCTTTAGGTATGATAATTTATCGAGGATTTTATGCATAAAAATGTGGTCACTTGGTAATATATAAAACCAGGTGACCACATTTTTATTAGATACTCATGCGGGTGCGTTTACCATGCAACCCAGCCTTCATAATCCTCAACAGCAACAGTATCAGGGTAAGCAGTGAAACCTATAGGTGTTTCAGTCTTGCTGGCTCCTGCCCTATATAACCCGACTGCCCTATCTGCATTAGTTAGAACAGGAGAGTTGTCCGAACTGTAAGATGCCACAGTCTGATACAGAACGCCATCATCAGTCGTCTCCAGTACCACAGCATATTGATTACCGCCCGTAGTAAGATTTGGGCGGCAGACAATATCGCCAGGGGAAACATTGCGCATGGCTTCACGCTCCCCTAAATCCCTAAACATCTCATTGTGATAATGGGCGTAGCTAGAAGAGCTGAATTTGCGGCGACGTTCCTGCTCAGCCATAGTCATGTAACTATGAGAAATAATGTCGTTCCATTCCAGTGCCTTAATGTCTTCCTTTAGGTCTTCGTTGCGTGCCGGAGCCTGCGCAATAACCGCCTGTCGAGGAGTCCTCTCCGGGGGGTACGCCTCAGCAACAATGAGAAGCCTCTCTAGCTCCTCAGTGGAATTACCGACATCATTGAGGTTCGGGTTGATAATAAGGTATCCAAACTCTGTCGGCTTTGACGCACATGCATCCAATAACTCACGCATCTGCTGTGCAGTACGAGGGTAAGCCACACCGTCATCATCAATATCAGTCTCGTTGGATTGAAGCCAAACCTGATATTCGGGGTGGTTCTGTAAAGCTGATGCCACAGCCTGACGAATAGCAACCTGTGTATCCTCGTCAAGAGCATGAGAAGACCGTAGCGATTCAGGTAGGTGGGAGGCTGTCATAAGCCGTTCTAGGAGCACGCCCGTTTGCCGCGCCAAAGCCTTATTGTGGTTGTAGATATAGTGGCTATATGCGGTGTTTGCGTAACCAATATACCGCTCCTCACCAATACCCTCAATGCGTTTGAGATATTGTGCTTTATTTTTTGATAACTGGTCATACGAAGGGTACTTTTTATCAGTGGCAACAACTGCCGCCGTCGTCTGGCTATTTGTCTTATTGCGCTTATGTGCATCAAATATATTTTTTGCCCTCTCCGCATTTGCGGATGCAGACGAGCCTAAGCCTGCCTGACTAATTTTAGCGATACCCATAATAGTTGTGGTTTCCACATTTTCCCATAAACCCAATGGCGTTGTTGAAACATGGGTAGGTTCCGACACGGAAGTAGCGACATCATCAGCATACAGTTTATCGACAGGCTCATTCTTCAAGACGGCGTAATCAATGCGGGCATGGCTGTCAGCCGCGTAAGCGGCGGCATCATGCTCAGGAATGAGGGAAACCTGTTCCTTGGTTAAAGTTGAGCGTTCAGCAGGTGCCTTACCTTTAAGGATAGCTTCGGCGGAAATCCTCTCAGCGGCTTCATCAGCCTCAGCCCTAGTATTGTAGTGAGGGACACCATTGCCGTCATTGAGAAACCTGTATGCGCAAACTTCCTCTCCCTCACATGGGTTAGGGTGCCCGTTAGGTGAAATATGGTAGCACTGCATGTTCACATCCTGTTTTAATTTTAATATCTTATTGATTTTTAAATATGTTCCCCTTACGTGCGTGAAAAGCCGCCCAGCACCACTAAACTGACCGAACATTGGGGGCAGTAGGTAGAGGCATAAAGCTGGACGGCTCCACTATGAGGAGAGTAGTTTAAGGAAACTCAAATATTCACGTATAGAATATAGCAGAATCTATTTGCGGGAAACCGAAGAGGTAGGGGTTGGCTTTGGCATGGTGATAGGGACGTTCTCGCCATCGGTAGTCATATTAGTGCATCGTGGCGTAATCTTAACCTTAACTTCTCGCGTTCCCCATACCGACGGGTCACTCTTCTGCTCATCAGCAGGAATTAGAGGGCACAGGCGGTAGACCTGCTTAGAAGGATTACTAAAATCCTTGAATACTGGCGTGCCTTCTTTCGTCTTGTGAGAATACACAAGATTCATTCCAATCTCATCTCCGCGCCACTGACGTAGCTGGTCTTCCGCAACTGTAGTATGCTTCATGAAACCAGAGGAAAGCTCTACAGTATAGTCGTCATGGCTGTTCCACCAAATCAATCCAATAGCGGAGAAGACAACAATTGCTAAAGTGCCGAAGGTCGCGAGAGACTTCTCCTGGACACGCACCATCTTATCCTTGAGGCTGATACTCGCCTTATTTCCGTCAGCGTCCTTACCTGGCAATGAAATAAGAAAGAGCTCGATAAAAACGAATAGAGATAGCAACCCGCCTAATACCGCCAAGGGGACAATCCAAAAAATAGGCGGTACACTTTCATAAGCTGTAACGTACATAATGTGTGGTGTAAATTTTCCTAGTGATAATTCTAAAAAATTCCGGTCAGGTGAGCCGCAAGAGCCAGCACTCCCCAAAATGCGGCAGAAATAGGTGCGGCGAGCAACATGCCTCGCATGAAGCTAATGCCATAGTTGGAGTCAAAATTATTAGGGGTGCTAATTGCCTTAGTAGTCATGGTATTGTTTATCCTCAGTAGTTTCAGTGATTAATGGTTATTGATTAAGGAAGCTTATTTCCGTGCGTTTAGTAGTCAGCCCAAGGTAGGTTTCCGGCAGGGTCTACTTGTACTTGCGCGTAACCATGTGAAGCCCACTTAGAGTTACGGGCAAGCGCGCGAATGGGGTCGGGACGGTTAGCGGTAAACGTGGCATCACGGTTTCCACGCGACACCCACGAACGTAGAGAGTAATAAATGTCAGAGATAGTCTTCAAGGTTGGTGTTCCTTCCTGGGATAGTAGTAAAAATAAAATCAGACAACATATAGTGTATCACATATCCTTAGTGGTGTAAAGCGCCCCGCTCTCACATGGAAAACGGGGCGCTTTACACCACTAAACCAGAGATAACTCTAGCGAATTATCTACTTTTACTCGTCATTACGAACTTCTGGCTTCGGACGCATCGAAGCAATCCCCGCAACTAGAGCCGCGAATACCGCGCCAAAAACAGCGAAGATACTGGGATTACTTGAGGACTCGCGACCAGTCTTAGCCTCTACCGGCTTACCTGGCTCCTCGGGCTTATCACTCGAAGGCTGTTCAGGCTTACTCTCAGTAGCAGGTACCTTCGCCGCATTATCAGTGGTTACCTCATTCGCGGCAGGCTCAACACCATCAGTCTTCGGTGTTTCTGTTGGGACAGCCGCCTCACCCTTCGGGTTAGCAACCGCAGGCTCAACACCATTTACGCCGCCCTTGTAATCTTCCTGAGTATTCTTGTCTGCCTCTACAGTGTTAGCGCCACCTGCGTACTCGGGAACCTCATTAGTAGCCGGTTCAGTGCCATTCACGCCGCCGGTAAATTCAGGGTTTTCGGCAACTTCCGGCGCCCCCTTCTCGGTCACTACCAAATCAGGGTTTACTGGCTGTGTTGCCGCTTCGCCATTAGTAGCCGCCCTATGAGCGTTACTAATTGCGTCACCTGTAGTGCCACCAATAAACAGAGTCATGGCACCCCTAGCGGATACAACACCATCAGAGCGGACAGCTGAGTAAGATACGGTCGGTGAGAAGCCCTGCTTCTGGTAGGTCGTTACCTGAATCCCCTGTCGGTTCTTCCCAGGAACATCTACCACCTTGTACTTAGCCATGCCGTCATCATACTCAGTTACTTCGTTGCCTTGCAGGTCGTACAGCTTTACCTTGGTTAGAGTGGTGCCGTTGTTATTGCCGAAGTTAGTAGAATCGTTGCGGAGTACATCTACAACCTGGGTTGTACCAATCATCTGGCGCGGGTAGTCGGAAGTCGCCAAAGGATTTTCCTCACGCACACCACCAATGGTGTATGGCACAGCTGTGTATGCGTAACCGTCTTTCTTGCCGTCCTTCGCGAAGAACCACTTATTTGTCTTTGGGTCAAGGGCATACACGTCTTCACGTCCAGCCTGGCGGATAATCTGCTTCTTCGGGTCAGTCTCAGGAACAGCGGGGCCACTCCAGTCGCTCTTATCTTCCAGAGCCGCCCAGCGCTTACCGGCATCCGTCGGCGTGGTTCCCGCTACCGGCAGGTGGTATGTAGATGATACGCCTTCACGCACAGGGGCAATGTTTATGCCCAGCTCTTCACCACCAACTATGCCGTTATCTGATGCGAGGGGAAGAATCGTGCTTGGGCTTTCCTCGAAGTGTGCCCTTAGAAGAGATGTGACGAAGGGATTGTTTACAGTGAGTGTTCGCGCATCACGCCCGGTGTGAGTGGTGTGTCCGACGTATCCGTTCTCATGTACACGGTCAGGCATGAACGTGCGTACCGTCATGTCGCTAGGTGCAATGTTGGTAGCCCAATTCACGGTAGTGTCCTGAACACCCTTACTTCCCTCGGGTAGCTCGGCGTAGTTCATTGGCATCCACTGGACAGCCTGCCACGGGAACGCCCCGTTGCCTTGATGCTGGTCAAACATTTTCTTCAACCAGCCACCCTCAACCGTCTCATCCGTATAAATGTTCTTACCTTCACGTGCGGCAGGAGCATAAGACCAACCGGACTCAAAGTTGAAGGCGATGGTTGCAAGGTTTCGGTCAGTGACGATGCCGCCGTATTCCTTAGCGGCTTCAATCTGCATACGAAGAATCTTATCCCCGTCAAGACCAATAGAACGCAGATAACCGTCGGTATCGAAGTTGGCTGGTAAGCGCCAACGCTGACCGGCGTGCGGTGCCTCCGGGTACTTAGTGGCATCAATGTTGCCGTCAGCCATCTTTGCAGGGAATGATGCGCCACGCTGGTAGTTAGGGAATGTCACAGATAGGGCATGTTCAATCTTGCCGCGACGAAGCTCATCAATGCCAATCTGGGTGTTTTCGTTAGCCATACCCACCACAGAGGATGTGCCGGATGCGAGGTTTAGCCAGTAGTTGTTTTCGCCTAGTCCACCGAAGTTGGGGATGCCCGCCATGAAGCCACCTGATGAGTACTTAATGACGGGAGTCCAGTCTGCTTCAATCTGAACGTTCAGAGTGCCGCCCGCTTTCTCTACAGCCGCACGGGTAGCAGTGATTGCGCCGGTATGTGCGTCAATGCTTACACCTTCGACAGGGCTTACTAGACGGAAAGTCTGACCGCGACCAATAGGGTATCGCAAGTCGCCACCAAACTCCATGTCGCGCGAGTACGGCTGTACTGTAATAGTGTCACCTGCTGAATAGGGAGACACGTGATTCTTTGGTGTGTAGACAGGAGTTAAACCATCCTTAGCGGTGGTCTCCTCACCAGGCACCGCCTGTAGTTGAGCACTCTTAGCATCAACAGTCTGGGTCTTACCTTCAACTGGCGCGGAGGTGAAGTATGCCGTGTCATAGTTCACCTTCTGACGCAGAGACTTATCCTTACTGCCAGCCCAAGCTGTGACGTTAGGAACGGAGCCATCCTCAGACAGTTTGATAGTCGCCGTAGTGCTGTAGGTTTGCGCGGGTGCATCCTGCATGACGTGGAACATCGAAGTCCACAGACCTGTAGCAGTGTCATAGGTCGCTAGAGACTTATCGCCAGAGGGATTAGGGTGCTTTAGATACCACAGGGACATAGGGCGGGAACCCATAGTGAGGCGGCGGGTTGCCTCGCTGGTGAGCGCGCGGTTATCGCGGGATACAACCTCTACGTATTCCTGGTTAGGGTTAGATGAATCAACAGTGAGAGTCGGGATAAGCTCCTGACCAGCGCCCTTGCGGTTTACGTTTTCGGCGGTCAGCCATTTATTGATAGTGCGGTTGTATACAAGGTGCTGAGAGTTAGTGTTCTGGCTATTCTCAAGCACGGGTGTATTATCAGGCAACTTCTGATAAGCGAAGGTGTCACGTGCTACCTGCTGACCGGCACCCCAAATACCTGTGTCCTGAACCTTGTAGAGGTCTTCTTGAGTCTTGGAGGCATTAATAGCGGCATACGGAGCTAGGGTTTCATTAATCTCGTTACTGTTATTGAAGCAAAAGGCATTAACAGTAGTGCCATCGGGGTTGAGGGGCACGTTGCGGTAGCCGGTCACAAGACAGGGCTTACCGTTACTGGAGCTTACCGTCTTAGTGGGTGCGGTTTCGCCGTGGTGGTTATCCCACGGGTTAGAGCCTACGGTTGCGGCAGATGCAAAGGTGGAAGGCATAAGAGACGCGGTTGCCAGTGCCAATGCGAAGAACTTTTTATTTCTCATACAAAATATTCCAATACTGTTTAGTAGAAGGTTTATCAGCCCTAATGTATAACTTTAACCTTGAAGGAATAACCTTAAAGCCTGGTTTAGATAACCTTAAAGTCTCGACTAGAGCTTTAGCCTGTTGCTTACATCACTACGAGTCGAGTATAGCATATTTCTAGCACATGCATGTACATACATTAGGAATAACTATACATTTGTATAGCAGTTAAGTATGTGATACACTGATTAGCGAAAGGCAAAATCAAGCATCAATCCGAAGGAGGCTCTAAATGCAGAGCAACCAGAAGTCCCCCTCCTGGGAGAATATTATTAAGGAAACCATCGCGCGAGGCATCAACCCACTGTCAATCATTGCCTACGGCTACTATGGTTCACAGGCGACTGGTCTGGCAACACCTTCAAGCGACGAGGACATCTTCATCATCACCGATGTAGATATTCGCAAGAAGGACAAGATGTCCATCTCAGAAGAAAGCGACATTAAGTTCATCCCCGCGCAAGAGTGGGCGAACAATGCCGACTTCCTGTTCGACATCATCGCTATCGGCAACATCATCTTCCCTAAGCAGATTCGCTCCGAAGGTAAGCCTGCCGAATACAACCCCTGGGCGGCATACATCCGAAACTACCGCCCCTCCCCTTACGTGGCAATGAGTGCGTCCGCATCGGCTATGCGTGCCGCTGAACGCCGTAGGGAAGATATGACTAATCGAGAGTCCTATGACCCGATTAGCATGGCAAAGCGCGCCAAGAACGCCCGTAAGGAAAAGGAGCGTTGCCGTAAGCTGGAGGAGTACGCATACGCGATGCTGACCTCCAGCAACCCGACGTACAAGCCGCACTTCAACCAGGAAGAACGGGAGCGTGTGCTGAATAACGCATAGTACCCCTAATAAATAAATCTCACCCCCAACCGGCAGGTATCTAATGGTTGGGGGTGAGATTTATTTATTGCTGAAAGTTACCTGAATAGAGTTAGTCGCAACTCAGAGGATATGTCGCTCTACTCACTGTGGCGCGGTAGGGAAATTCTGAATCTTTGCCCACGCTTTCGACTCTACTGTATGCCTGTGTCGTAACGCGAAAATCACCGCATGTTCCGGGGTTGGGTACTCTGGAACTGTTCTCTCGCGAAGCGTCCTCTTTGGGGCTTTAGCTAGGCGACCCCAGCGTGCTTTGCAATCCTTACAATGAGGCATGTACAGGTGTAGAGGCGCTGGGCACGCCAGCCCGTCATTAGCAATACCGCCACAAGTGGTGTGGACATCCTCAATGAGGTGCTGGTATTCAAAATATTCACTGTAGGCAGTGGGTTTCCCTGCACGCCAACGCTTCTTATGGTATGCCTCGCAAGTGCTACAGCCTTTAGTGAAATGGTTAAGCTCACCGTTGCATTCAATGCACAAAGCTGTGCTTTTTCGTGGTGGCTTATAAATCTGGGTTGCTACTTCGATAGGGGCGATACCGTCAGTAAGAAATATTTCCATGCCCAAGGCGCGAATGCGTAAATTCATGATGTACATTGTTTTAGGGGTATGCGTCCTACCGCCATCGCCAACAGTCTGATGTGCGCGAATACAAGCAACACACCCCGGAGTGAATAGTGTTGATGGGCAACAGCAAACATTGCAAACATCTACCGTCGCTCCTCGACCATCAGCATAGTTAAGCATGTTCTTTAAATATGCCCTGCAAGACTTGTACATGCCAGTATTTAGCATACGCTCATAGCATCCTAGACATCCAGGGGTGGGGATAGATGCATCTATGGTGGGGCATTCCAGACATACGTATTCTGTTCGTTGTTCCCTGTAGGTGACCCACAGTGAAAAATCATACCCCTGCAAGTACCACCAGTAATGCCGATACTGGCACGCTTTACAACCCATATTCATATCCAGGTGGGCGGTTCCGCAAGGGCAGTTCGACCCTAATGCATCGCGATATGCGGTGGTTGCGGGATAGTCGCTAACCTGCCCACGACGATACATTCTACGGTGACGCTTGTAGCAGGTTTCGCAATCCGGGTCAATAACTGGTGATGATACGTCCCAGCCACATTCAGAACATGCGGTGCTTGGCATAAAACTCCTTCCGTTGCAATAACTGTAAACGACTATCTGAATCGCAGTGATGTGGAGGTCGGTACCTAAATAATAGGTGCCAACCTCCACATCAAATCATGATTCAATTATAACATTAGAATTATGTAACTAACGCTTATTGCCAAGGGCAATTTTCATAAAAGTACGCTTCACAAAAACGGTATTCATCTGGTTATACATGTCACCAGCTTCTAGCCGATACTCAACCTTCGGGTCTTTCTGTGCATACGCCCTCATGCCGATACCTTCTTTGAGGTAGTCCAGCTCTGCCAGGTGCGCAATCCACTCTTCATCAATTGCAGTTAAAGCCGCCTGCCTAGCGAAAGAAGCGGTAACCTCACGCCCTGCTTCCACACGAATATCCCACTGTTGCACAGCGGCAGAAACAATCTCTCGAACAAGGACACCGCTGGTTAGTTCGGTAGCAGTGGGATACTCCTCCAACACGTCCTTCACGCTAATTGACGGCTTCCAATCCAGCTCATCGTAAAGGTACTTCCAAAGGTCTTTCAAATCCCAGTCGTCCAAATGCTGACCATTATCAGCAATCCATTGCTCTACGACCTCAGAGACAGCGCTTTCAATGAACCACACAGCTTGGTCAAGAACGAAATCAGCGTCGCCATGAAGAACCCTTTTACGCTCAGAGTACGTCTTCTCACGCTGTTTTGTGAGAACGTCATCATACTCCAAAGTACTCTTCCTGCCTTCGCGATGCTTACCGTCGATAGAAGCCTGAGCATTCTCAATTGCCTTAGACAGAATCTTGCCAGACAGCGGCGCATCAGGTGTCTTAGCCATCACCCGGCTAATACCTGCCACCTGTCGGGGGCTGTAGAACCGAAGTAACTCGTCCTCTAATGATAGGAAGAACTTTGAGCGACCAGGGTCGCCCTGTCTACCGGAACGACCAATGAGCTGATTATCAATACGGCGAGAATCATGCCTAGCTGTACCCATGACGTATAAGCCACCAAGCTCACGCACCAAGTCAGCTTCCTCAGCTACTTTCCTGTCCATAATAGGCTGTAATGCGTGACGCTGTTCCTCGTAAGCGGTTGGCGTATGCTCGGGGGTAAGTCCCATAATTTTCATCTGTTCCTCGACAAGCATGTCTGCACTTCCACCAAGAAGAATATCCGTACCACGACCAGCCATGTTTGTTGAAATAGTGACAGCCCCAAGACGACCTGCCTGCGCAACAATATGCGCCTCCTGTTCAACATGCTTGGCATTAAGGACATTATGCTTAATGCCAGCGGCAGTCAGCATCCTAGATAAACGTTCAGACGCGGCAACGCTAGTCGTACCAATAAGGATGGGCTGTACAAGGGGGCGCTTCTCCCCCTCAGGTGTAGTGTACTCGCCCTCAGAATCGTCGTGAAGAGCCTTAATTTCCTGAACGACAGCCTTAAACTTTTTCGCCTCAGAGATGTAAATTTCATCTTCAAGGTCTACGCGCTGTTTCTCCTTATTTGGCGGAATGGTTCGCACGGTCAAGCTGTAGGTGTCTGCAAGTTCAGCCGCCTCCGAAGCCGCCGTGCCAGTCATCCCAGACATCTTCTCATAAAGGCGGAAGAAATTTTGGAGAGTAATGGTTGCCACAGTGGGGTTTTCAGGCTGAATCTGAACCTCAAGCTTGCCGTTGCGACGCTCTTTAGCTTCAAGTGCCTGGTGTAGACCGTGGCTGTAGCGACGACCTTCCATCGCGCGCCCAGTATGCTCATCAACAATCATCACCTCGCCGCCCACGACAATATAGTCTTTGTCTAGGGTGTAAAGTGTTTCAGCTTTAAGAGCGGCATTGAGGAAAGTTAGTAATTCGCTGTGGGTACTGAAAATCGCGTTTTCCTTACCGCCCAACTGATTCTCAATTTCATCATACCCTGCATCAAGGAACTCGGCGGTACGCTTCTTCAAATCAAAGACATAGTGAATGTCAGGTTTAAGGTTACCGACAATTTCGGCACTAGCCATAAACCATTTCTCTGCCGTGGAAGCATCCCCGGCAGGGGCGGAAATAATGAGTGGCGTACCCGCTTCATCAATAAGGATAGAGTCAAGCTCATCAATAATGACGTAGTTTAAGTCCCGCTGAACTAATTCATCAGGGGTTTTGGCGATATTGTCACGCAGGTAATCGAAGCCAAACTGGTTATTTGTGCCATAAACAATGTCTCGCGAGTAAATATCCTGACGCTCCTTTGGGGACATCTGCTCCTGAATAGCGCCGTGAGTCATCCCAAGGAACGAATAGATGCGACCCATCTGCTCTTCCTGTTCACGCGCCAGGTAGTCGTTAGTGGTGACTAGATGCGCACCCTTACCAGTAAGCGCATTAAGATACAGGGGCGCTACAGCGGTTAAGGTGTTGTGGGTCACCACATGGTCACCGGCAAGGAACAGGTGGGTGGGGTGAGAGACAGTGAAGCAGACCTGTTCAGCAGTCCACCCCATCCTCTCTACCGCAACAACCTGAATCTTCTTCTTCGACTTCTTATTAATGTCGATAACCCAGGGCAAAACCCCCTGAGATGGTGCAATGCAGGCGTACCAGCCCATTGAGCGAGCTACCCATGCAATAGCTTCTGCCGCCGCCTCCGAATAAGCATGAGCCGTCACTTTATCGTAAACACGTAGAGTAGACACATGCTTGATAAGCTGTTCAATCTGCTGTTCAGAACCCGGTAAGTATTGGGAGCCAAAAGGCATCACAGGGTGAACAGTATCATCTAGGATTTTGCCCAGGTTATATACCCCGTCCGAAGCCTCGTATTTTTCAAGATTCAACTGGTAATGAACAGCAGAAACTTCCTCAAGGTCGATAGTGGTGAATACAGCCCCGCAGTCAATCAAGCTACGCAGTAGCGCCCAAGAACCCTCAGAATCCTCTTCTAAAGGCTTTTCGGAGCAACCAAGGTAAAGAGAGGTTGAAGCATTATTATCGTCCAGAAGGCGCGCTACATGCTCTCTGATAGGCTTCTTAGAGGTGGTAGCACCCTGCGCGGGAATAAAGACTAGGTTCCCAGCCTCTAGACGCTCAATCACCTGGCTAGTAGCAACCGTCTCATATGCCCCATTCTGGTCACATACATCCCAAAGATGCTCAAGGTTACAATCAATAGACCTGCCGTCCTCAAAGTAGACACGGTAAACTTCCTGCTCACCTTGAGGGAACACGCCTGTAACCACGGTCAAATCACCATTGCCAGCGTAAATAGTGTCGCCAATATGGATGTCTCCTGCGAGGCGGGCACCCTCAGGTGTTGGGATGAGAGTGTCAATAGTTACAGCTTTGCCCTCACCAGTACCCATTTCAGCCACCTGCCCAAAATGCAAGGCAATGCCACCTAATAGCTGTACAGGGTATTGGCGCTTGCCCAATACTCGGTGGGATGCCTCACGTACAACCGCAAATGCCTCAGGAAGAATCGTGTCCAGCTCTTCACTGTTAGCGATTCGGTCTTTAAACTCATCAGTCTGCGCACGCAACTCATCATCAGACATGTCTTCATAGATAGGCTCAAGAAGTTCAATGGCTTCAACTAGCTTCTGCGCACGCTTCTCTTCGCGGCGTTCACCAAAACGTAAAGCCTTCTCAATAGGATTAACCAACAGGGAAGTCCCTCTCAAAATATAAGTCTCGTGTGTTTCTCAAATACTTGACTATTGTACCAAATTCTAAGAATACACATAGCTGACAGAAAGCGACATATTCAGCTATAAGACATAAGTCATAAAAAGAAAACTTAGAGACGAGACATGAAAAACTTCATCCATAAAGTAAATCTGCCAACCAGTGAGCTAGTTCTACTGCTGTTAGGGTGTGTTGCGTATTGCATTGCGACAGCCTGGGTGTCAGTTCAAATTGGTAACCCCATATTGCCCCTAATCGCGCTACTGGCTGTAGGCTTCACGCTTTACCGGACTCTAAAGGTGGATGAAGGTTTTCATTTCATGCTGATTCTCACCTTCACCGTATACAGTGGGGTTGCTTTCTTGGCGGTTGCGGACGCAGAACGCAGGGGCGACCCATTTGGTGCCCTAGCATTAATTCTAGGCGGCGCGCTACTTCAAACAGCCGGGAACCTGCTGGCTGACCCACCGGCACATACACGCAAAACCGGGAAAGACGAATCGGCCCCATAAAGATATAGAAGAAACCCCTCAACTTTGATAATAAGTTGAGGGGTTTCTTCTATATAAAGCGGTGCCGACAGGATTCGAACCTGCGAGCGCCTTTTACAGCGCTACCTCATTAGCAGTGAGGCTCTTTCAGCCACTCAGACACGACACCAAGTGTCAGGGTGAAGCGCGAAACGAAGCCGGTGTTTGTACCAAGTATTTACTTCACCCTTATTAAGTTATGTAGCAAGTATAGCACAGGATTTTCAAATTTTCAAATCCGCCTACATGCAATGCCTACTTCTTTTTGACATTCGCGACGATAGCATCCACAAAGCTGACGTTATCACTCTCGATGGTAAGAAGACCAGCATCCCGGAGGACATTCTCGGGGGTTGCAATCAGCCCAAAGTCCTGCAAAACCTCATCAGATACAGCGAATCGGTCTACGTCACCGTCAATTCCCGGAACCTTCACGCTATTAAAAACGCCTTCTGCACGCTGGTACCAGCGGCGCAAGTCCTGAGCATCAATCTCACCCATGACCATTGCAACAGTCAAGGAACGGTCAAGAGCGTCATACACCTTCTCCATATTGGAGGTGAGAAGAAACTCTTTCATGAGTAGGATAGTATCACGGTCAATCTGCCCAGTTAGCTCACGAACATCCTGCATAGGCTGAAAAACGTCAGTCAGCGGCGAATCAATAAGCTTGAAGTTTCCGGGGTTGGTCATAATTTTCCTTCCGACTTTAAGTGTGAACACCAAGTTCCTCAACCCAGTTAATGAGCTGAGTATTCAAGTCCTCCCCCATGTATCCTTCCATGATGTCCATGAATGACTCACTCGGGAGAGGCATAGACTTGGAATCCAAATCATACACATTGTAGTGTACCGCATCTGCGCCATCTTTGCCAGTTGCCTTAATGACTCCTGCAATGCCAGACATGCTTGCGACACTGTTCACATAAGGTGACACTGTGTAGTTGTCGGTAAGATTAAATCCAATCGCGCTTCGGACGTAATCATCAAGCTTGCCCTTATTGTCACTAGTGAAAGCGACACGAATATCGGCGGTAGCCAGCGAAGGGTCAAGATTGCGTGTAGATAGGGTACAGACGTTGTTTTTGAGGTTGTCAAGATTCATGGTTTCTCCTTGTTGTCAAAGTGTTGCCGCAGGCGCTAAACAACAACGGGTGTCTTAGCGCCTGCGGCAACGATTAATTTTGCTTGAACGAGCGGCTGACGGGAATCGAACCCGCGTACCAGGCTTGGGAAACATGTGCTCTGCCATTGAGCTACAGCCGCGAACAGTTCAAGTGTAACACACAAATTTATGCGGCGCAACCTAACGCCTCAAATGGTGAAAAATTGATTTACCAACTAAATACGCCAGCCTGGGTGGTACGGCGTTGCCAACCTGCCTATACTGCGCCGTGGTACCACCCTCGAACACCCATTCATCTGGGAATGTCTGGACTCTTGCCGCTTCACGGACAGTCAATGGTCGGGTTTCCGTAGGATGGCAACGCTCAGTTCTTCTTTGGGCAGGCGAGGCGAGTATGGTGAGGCTAGGTTCATCCCATGAAAGGCGCTTAGCTGTTCCTGAATAGGAGCCGTCTATACCGCCCTTGCCGTTGGTTAGAGTATTTTGCAATTCTTTGGGTAGGTCACGCCAGTTCCCTCCCTCAGGTACCTGCTTCATGATGTCATATTTAGCCGGGCTGTAGGTAACTCCCGGCGAGTCGGGCACTCCGTCTAAAGCGGCTTTAAGGGGAACGGTATGGGTTAGATACTTAGGAAATTCGTAGTTAGACGGGTTAATCTGGTCATTACGGATTCCCACAATGATAAGCCTGTCGCGTTTTTGAGGTATCCCTAACCAGTGACTTTTTAGTACTTTATGATGAATGGTGTATTTGTATCCATTGGGTGTTTCAATTTCCAGGTTGTCTTTAATGGTTTTCCACGTGCGCCCTTTGTCGTTGGTAAGTAGCCCAGGGACATTTTCGGCAATAAATGCCTTTGGCTCAATTTCGTGTACTGCTCTTAGATAGTGATGGAACAGTGTGCCTCTAGTGTCTGCAAATCCTGCGCGAGAGCCTGCATAGCTGAATGGCTGACACGGGAAGCCACCCTCAAGGACATCAATAACGCCGTTGAGTTGGCTAAAATCTGTGGCAGAGATGTCGGTGAGGGTAGGATTCCATTGTGGGCGATTAGCAAGCAGTGTGGCGTGTGCGTTCTTATCTAGCTCGTAGCAAGCCCTCACGCTGTATCCTGCACGTTCTAAGCCTAAGGCAGACCCTCCAGCGCCCGCAAAGAGAGAGCAAGCTGTGAATCCGTTGTCGCCATCCTGAGGGAGTACTGTACTGAGATAGTTCAACTTGCCGTTTTCTAATGGCACATATGATTCGGAGGAGACAACCTTCACAGGTTCACCATTAATAACCTTCCTCTCCTTAACTGTGATGAGGTCTTTTAGCACCAGCCTATGAAGCATCTGTTGCCCTGACTCACTGCCTGCATCTAGCGTAATATTTGGTGGTAGGACATTATCAAAAACATATCGAGTCATATAGAGCAAATAGCAAAAAATGAACCTTTGGGGCGAAAAATGGCACCCCCTAAAAATTTTTAGGGGGTGCCAAGTATATGGCGCTATTTGCGTCTAAAGGTGTCGCTAGTGCCTGTTGCGAGTTTCATCGTAAAACATCGCAATACGACAAACCAAGCCGCCGACAAAGCGAGTATTCAAGATAGAATACAGGATATTGCCTGTGAAACCTACTAGTGCCATCACAGGCGCAAACATTGTGGCAACAATTGACACCATTGAAATGCCGCCAACAAGGTAAAGACCTGTAAGGACAGCACCGGCAAGCACAAACAAGCCAACCATAAACAGTACGCCCTTACCGAGAGACGATACCCACTTCTTCGTGAAGACCTTACCCTCATCTCCTACAGAGAAACTGCGGGCAAAGCACGCCGTTAGTATCGTCATCAAGAGAAGGACTCCGAAAAGGTATCCGCTATACCCGGCAACCTGACCTACCAGCTCCCACTTCTCCATGATTTGATGCGACAGCCCTGCGAAGACTTCACCAATGATGTAAAGCAAGACTCCCAGGATGCCCATCGCCCCAAAGAGGTTAGCCACACCACGAATTTCGGGGTCTGGCGCATAAGCACAGAACTCCCCCTCGGCACATGAATTGCACGTGTGCGACACGGATGCCTCCTGAATAGTCTCAGGGGTGGACGGGGTGGAGATGTCAGCCATTTAAAGCCTTCCTCAATAGTATTCGTATGATGCAGTACACATCATAGCGCGTGTCGTGCGCTTGGCGCAACCAAAAAAGCCCGTAAGATTATTGCCGCCTATCGCGAGATGGCATAACCTTACAGACTTCTATTTAATGGTTCTCTTCTTCTACCCAAATTACTGCATCTGTCAGCATGGGGAAAAGGTCATAAATAGACATTTTCCAAATATAATTAACAACATACGCAACAATGGCGAATAGGTAAATTGGTGATGTGGTGCCTACAGATAGTGCAATAGCGCCCCCAAGAAGGATGAACATTGGGACAATCACTGCATCAATGCTCGCGAAGTCTTGAGACTGCCAGAACGTAACCTTCGTGGAATAAGGCTTTGGGTTGAAGTCCTGGTCGTAGCATTGAACTCTCGCCGGTGAAAACCTTGAAAAATAGCGCCATACACTGAGAATCGCCAGCATCACGAGAATCGCACCCATGTTTACGAAATAGTACGCAACGGGGTTAATGTTAGCGCCTAATCGAGGGGTGACGTAGCCTAGCGTAAGTACAAGCCACAACGCTGTAGCAAAAGCTGACATGATTGCATACATTTTAAGCTTTTGTGAACGCTCTTCCTTACTGGGAACCCTGTATGTTGGTCGGACAGGGACATTCTCTCTCAGTGGCGGCATTGCGGAATTTTGGAAGCTGAAAGTCGTCATAGAATAATCCTATCTGAATAGGCGGATGGCATGAACGACTCTATGGTATCACATAATGAAGCACTCCACTTGTTGATACTGTGGGGTGCTTCATTATGTCTTTAGCTAAAACCTGATAGGGTCGATAAGGGTTGCCCCACCCACGCCCGTTGCGCGAGTCTGCGCACGTGCAACATCAGCCGTGTTCAAGCGAATGATGCGAGTATCAACTTGACCTGCGCCACCCTCTACGAGGGGTACATCAGAGACAGGCTTAGGGTCTTTGCTGGATTCTGTGGAGTGCCCATTCTCCGGCTCAGCGGGCTTCTTGAAAATCTTAATCAAGCCAGAAAACATTCCTAGCCCTTCCTTCTTGGCGTTTCTTGAGGTATCAAGTTTATAGCATTAAGAACCGCTAGAGCAAGCGTTCCTTGGCGGCATCATAGAAGATGTTGTACAGCTTACGCGCCGCCTCATCATTGCCAGGGTTATCCTTGAATGCAATATTGCCACCAAGGTTACTGTATGCAATGTTGTAAGTCAGGGAACCGCAAGAAATCATCTCTTCGAAGGTGTCCAGCGGGATACCACCCGGAGAGACGGTGCGAAGCAGACCAATTTCAGCGAACATATAGGTCGGGTCGCCTGCAATGCCAAAATCTCCAGTGTTGCGGTAAATGTCGGACGCGATAGCTTCATAAAGCGTCGCAATGTTCTGAGCGTATGCCTCGCCATGCTTCTCAGACATTTCACGAAGTACACGCGCGTTGCTGGCGATAATTTCCTCGTTCAGTTCATTCACCTTATCGTAAGCAATGTCGAGAGGCATCTTAGGGTGTTCCTCAATATACTGCTCAACAGTGGTCGCTTCCTGAATGTCGGTGTTAAAAGTGTACTCCTTGGTGTCATCAAGGATTTCCCAAATGCCGTCAGTAGTGGGAGCCTGGGTAAGCTTTTCGATGTCGATGGTCTTCAAGGTTTGCCTCCTGGTAGGAAAATTTTAACTAAAAATATTGTACCACATATTTCTGTGCTTACAACCTATACTGTTGTGCCACAATGTAGAGACATCCAAAAATTTCTAAGGAGGAAAAATATGTCCGCTTATTTCACTAACCCTAACTTGGTAACCCCTACCCGTACCGTCAATGAGTCAGCAAACGCTCAGCTTCTTTTTAACTACGATAAGGGCGGTCATCTCGCAATTTTCCTTGTGGTAGATGGCGCTAACCTGCTTCACATCCCGCAGGGACCCACCTCTATTTTCCAGCTGGCAGTAATGTCCCGTCGCCCGCTGACCATCAACTCCTCTCCCAAGGCAATTGCCAACGCCATCTTCTCCCTGAACCCGTCTTTTATTTACTTCACGGAAGGTGATGCAGAGAAGGTATTGTATCACGCCCAGAATATCACCTTCCCTGCTGGCGGTTTTAAGGTTGAGAACAGTGAGCTTAAGCCGTTTAAGTTTGATGAAAACGGCAATATGAACGTAATCAACATGCCCCTAAACGCGCACACGGTGAATTGTCGCGTAACGTTCGCAACGTACCGCATGATTGAAGCCCCCTCCTATAAGTCAGATGAGCCGCCGGTAGAATTTCTTCCTGGCTGGGTTGGTGTAAAGGTTGGTAGCCGCAAGGTTGCTCAGGGGCATAGTATTGATGCCGTTTTCTATACAGGCGACCCTGCGCCGTCCGTCGGTATTGTTGTCACTGACCTTGAAACGGAAATTATTGGTGAGAAGCTAACGGGCAGGGACGCGGCAACGGTAGCATGGGCTTTTATGAGTGAAATTGAGGGAACAAATCTCGGCATGGGACCCGTCTATATGGAGGGCGTGTCTGGTCGTGGGATTACTACAGGCGATGATGGTGTCGTCTGGATTCCCGTAGCATATTGGTTCGCCGCCGCCTAGCCCAACTAACCGTCAGTAAAAGGCAATAAAAATCGCCCTAGTCATTCATTTCATGACTAGGGCGATTTTGCGCTTTTAAACGCATGGCTCACATTTAACGACAAGATTGTATTGATACCCAAATCCGAAAGTGTTGCCATAAGCTGATGCGCCATCATTGCCCACCTGGGAACCTGCGCACGTCACGAGCCATAGTGAGCGTGGACCAGTTTTCTGCCACATCTCATTAACTTTCGTCAGGTCGCTTTGTGGAACCGTGTACATTTCAGTGACATGCCATTGAGTAACCTTCCCTGTTCCGTCAGTGACAAATACTCTCTCGCATCCTTTGAGTCGGTGAAGGTATCCCCACGGCGACAAATAGTAGTTCTGCTTATTGACATGTCCAGCTAAAATAGTGGAGCCTTCGGTGGCGGCAATAGGGTTTGAGGGTGAATACCAGATGCCCGAACCGTCAGTTGTGATAGGGAGCACCATCCGCCCATTCTGAACACCACTAGAAGTCATACTAGAAGAAACCCCTAATGACGGTATATGCCACCCAAAGGCTGGAAGGTTTGCAGGTATGTCACTGGTTACCTTATTGGCATCAGCTTCACAAGCCGGGGCATGTACCTCATTAGCAGGCTCAGGAGCATACAGAGTATAGTCGTCAAGTACAGGCATTTTGTCGCCCTCAAGGTCAGCCGGTGGCTGGTACACTGCCTGCCCAGCATCACTGGTAGCTACCGGCGTAGCGTCTCGATGAACCGCCGTATAAGGCACACGAATGGTGTTATCTTTCCCTACATAGGGTCGATAGGTCGATAATCCCCACCAGCCGCCACCAACGACTGCCGCCGCGCCACCAAATAGTAGTACACGGCGAGAAATTTTACGACCTTCGCCAGTACCCTCTGAATCCTTAATATTTTCACGATTATTACGCATATAGCCACCATATCTGATATTCTTAAAAGAACAGGTGCTAATCAGGTGCCCCAAAGTCGGGGTACCTCACCTAATACATTACAAGGATAACACATGAAGAAGCCTCTGGCACTAACCCTCCTCGCCCTCACTGTAGCACTCTCTGCGTGCGCCCCACAGAATGCAAACAACACCTCCGACACTAACGCCCCCTCAGCATCCGCTACCGTTTCATCATCGGCAACACCTACGGCTCCGGTCACACTTGAAGCCAGCCGCGACGCTGAACACCCCGAATATGCCCAGGGCAACGACTACGCAACAGGCATGAATGGCACAGAGGAGCAAAAGCCGGGAAGTATCACGACGGCACAGCCTGACGTAACAATCGAGCCTCACGCCGCCGCAAATGTAGCAGAAAACCCTGTTGTCCCCAACCCAAACCATACGGGGGAAGCAACTGACGCGGATAAGCAGAAACTCACCGACATCATTAATGCTCTTGAAGGTGCCCCCATCATCTCGGGTTCAAATGTTATTGCTCAGCCGCTTAACGAGTATAAGATTAAGCCAGCAGATAGCAAGGAACAGAACGGCATCCTGTCTGCTGACAAGTATGCTGAAATTGTCATCCTTGACGATGTGGCGGATAATGGCGAAGAGTACGCCGTGGTAGCGCCTCAGATTAAGGGCAACGAAGCGGATATTCGAGCAAATGGCTTGCGTCCCATCACCCTCAATAACGCCCGCGAAGCAATCAAGAACAACTACAACACCCGCATCCAGGGATTCTTACACTACGAACCAAATGCAACATACACTGGCAAAACAATCCTGGTGCTTCATGTAAAGCAGTCGAACCACAGCGCATACGTTAAAGGTGGCGCACAGACCGTAGCCCAGCCTGCCGCAACAAACACCCCACAGTAACAATAACCTAAAACGCAACTAGAAAAGCCCCTCACCTAAAATTTAGGTGAGGGGCTTTTCAGCCAGCTACGAGCAAGCACCGCTGGATAGCGAAAGCATTACCAATCACAGACAGCGAAACCGTGAACTTGAGGCGATACTCCTTGGGATACCCACTCCACCAGAGGCGGCTCAAGACGCGGCGTACACGCTGAATGCACACCAGCAGAAAACTCAAGCAAGGGTTGAAGACCGTGCCGTAACCAATGCCCCAACAGTGGAGGCACTTAACATGGTCAGCGCTTAAAACATCAACCATAAACAATTATAGCATAAAGAAGTCCCCTACGCACATCATCATGCGTAGGGGACGTTCACATATCACTCTGAAACTAGTCTAGCACACATTCCAGTGAAAACCTAACCATAGTTGAGTGATGTAGGCAACATTTCTATTAAGAAGCGTCACCCGCACTGTTCTTGCGGCGCTTAGCAACTGCAAAGCTAACACCAGCAACAGCAAGGATGCCGATACCACCAGCAACAGCGGCAGTAGTAGCATCAATACCAGCAACACCGTAACCAGTCTCACCAGTCTCAGCCTTAGCCTTCTCAATTTCCTTAGGCTGTTCAGGCTTAGCAGGCTCAGCAGGCTTCGGAGACTCAGGGGTTACCGGCGGAGGGGTCACCTTAGTCACCGTCATATCGCAACCGTCCGTGTCCTCATCCACAGTGGCGTTTACCTGGCACTCCTTCGGAGGGTTAGTGGGGGTCGGGTCTTCCGGGGTGGGGTTATTCGTCAGCACAATCGTGTTCAGAATACCCTCGGAAGCGATACGCGCCATGTCAAGGTCATTCTTGAGGGTTACCTCAACCTCAAACTCGACAGTCTCACCCGCCTTCAACTCACCAATCTCCCAAACATTGCCGTTTACAACGCCTCGACCGTTAGTATTCAGGAACTTCACGGACGCAACATCGAACTGCGCATTGTCGGGGAACTCAGAGATGACCGCCTTCTCCATGTCTGCACCGGAAGAGTTTTTAGCCTGAGCCTTCCAGCGCAGGGTAGCGCCCGGCTTCACCTCAGATGCAGGAGTCGTCAGCTCCTTATTGACCTGACCGACAATCTCCTTCACACGGTGAATGGAAGTGACGATGGGCTTGTTGTTGATGGTCACAACACCAAGGTCACGCATCTCATCAGCCTTGAAGTCATTTAGAGACTTAGACTCCACCTTGAGAGAGTAAGCGGAATTAACAGCCAGCTTACCTGGCTCCTTAGCGGTAGCAGTAACGACATCTGCCACATGACCATCAAAGTCAGTGCCAGTACCAGAGACCAGCTTACCCTTCTCGACCTTAATGTCGAAGAGGTTAGTTACATCCTTACCGGACGCATCTACAACCTTGAGCTTATCCTCGGTAATGGAAACCAGCGCACGCCAATTACCGTCAGCATCCTTCGCGTATTCTACAAGGTCGGTGATAGAGAACTGCTCGGGAGCCTTCGCGCCAGTGTTGCCGGTGACGGTCTGCGTCGGCAAATCATTACCAGCTGGAATAACGACATCCTCGTTGGCAACAGTCTTCTCAGGTGCCACATTAGCCAACTTAATGACCTTCTTGTTCACCTTAACCTCAGGAACCGGCTTCGGCGTAGGCTTAACCACCGGAGGAAGCTCAGGGACAGGCTTCAAAGGCTTCAACTGAGGCTTCACCGGGGCAACAGCAGTAGGCGCAACAGTGTTAGCACTCAACATCAGGTGGTTGTAGGAAGCGTCAATAGAGTAGTCGCTGTAGCGAGACGCGCCGGTATTCTGCGGGTCACCGATAACGCCGTCAGCGCCGGGGGCACCAGCGTTACCAGTAGTACCGAAGAAGAAAGTGCCGCCATTCTCCATCAGGTAAGTGACACCAAGGTACTTCAAAGCATCGTCATTCTCATCGAAAACCACGCCGCCCTGGTTCGAACCAGCCTTAATGTAGAAACCACGGTCTACCAACTGAGAAGCGGTACCGTGAACCTTCTGAGCCTCAGGGTGAATACGAGAATCCTTATTCACGAACGTAGCAAGGACACCCTTGCCAGGCGCAGTAATTTCGTAACGAACAGCGGACTCGGTGCCGTTATTCTCCTGAGCATTTAGAGAACCGACAGTGTTGTAAATCTTCTTCTCGTACTTCTCGCCAGTATCGCTGTAGGTGTAGGTCAGCTGAACCTCAGAAGCGTACACCTTCTGCTTTGCAACAATGTCGTTAAAGGAAGAATAGACATCGTACATATTCTGCCACTTAGCGGAACCATCGGCGTTTACCGGGGAACCTGCCGGGTTACCGACAAAGCGGAGAATCTTCACCTCAGCATCCAGCGGGCGCTTAGTCTCCTTATCAACCGCGACACCCTTGTACTTCATGGTCAGGTTAGGGTTGTTCGGGTCAAGGTTAGTGAAGCGGTAAGCGTACTCGGAAGACCAGCTATCGGGGAAGTCGCTACGGTCACCATTGGAACTAGCGGGTGCCTTGCCATTGATAGAAGCAAGGTTGTTCGGGCTGTCTACAATTTCGAAAGGCTTATCCAGAGCAAGCTTATCAACATTGTTGATAGCCTTGTACGGGTCAGCGTTAGTGACCTGCTCGGCGTACAACTTATCGTAAGCCGCCTTAGCCTCATTGTAACGCTTAGTAGCTTCCTCGTTTTCCTTAGTAATCTTGTCGTTCTCAGCCTTAATGGAAGCAATCTGCTTCTCAATCTGAGCACGGTCAGCATTAGCCTTAGCGACCTTCTCAGCGTCAGCCTTATTGTCGGCAATGGTCTTCACAGCCGCACGCAACTTCTCAATGTTTGCGGCGCTTTCCTTCTTCGCCTCAGCAACCTTAGCGTCAGCCTCGGCAGAAGTGGTGACCTTCACCTCCTCAGTCTCGCCCTGAGTAACCTTAACGCCCTTCTCCTTAGCCACCTTCACAGCCTCGTCAAGTGCGCTGTAATCAACGGGGATGTCCTGAGTGGTCTTGCTGTAAGCCTCAGCTGATACAGCACCCTCGAAGTTCTGCGGCTTCGCATCATTGGCGGTGATGGCATTAGCCGCGCCAGCGATAGAGCCGGTACCCACCAGTGCCAAGCCGACACTGGCAGTCAAAGTCTTCTTCATGGAACGCTTAGGGTTCTTAGCCAATATAATCTCTCTCCTCATAGGAAGTCTAAATAAACAAGAAATGCAAAACCAGCTGACACTCCCACCGATGCGGAAGAGCCGCCAGTGCCAACTCCATAAAAGAAGAAAATACAGCGCTGACTGGTGCATACTCACAATTCTATATCACACAAACCCAGTTTGCATACCAAAAAACCATAGGAAAAACATAGAAAAACCTCCACACATGAAATGTGCAGAGGTAAAAAGAGAAGGCGGGTAGCTTCTTGGGCCCCGGAACGAAGCTACCCACCTAAGAGCCGATTGTCAGAATCGAACTGACGACTTGTGACTTACGAAATCACCGCTCTACCACTGAGCTAAACCGGCAAAAACAACGAAGAGAGAGTTGCGAAAACACACCATTGTCTAGAGTACGGTTATTAAGTGCATAAAATAGAATCATCATGAATAGAATCTATATTCAATGCATGAATCTCTTCGTTGTTCGTCGGGGTGACAGGATTTGAACCTGCGACCCTCTGCTCCCAAAGCAGATGCGCTACCAAACTGCGCTACACCCCGTAAAGACACTGTAAATGAGTCAGCCTAGTTCGGATTTCCCTGTGGGACTCCTGCATAGGCGTATATGGCTCAGCTACAGAAATATTATATCACACAAAGTTAGAAAGTGGAACCTCTGAGGTTAGAGCCCTCTTTGTGGGTAATCCGCCCTCAGAGGTTCCCAACACTAACTTTGGTAATAGTTAGTTTATAACAAGCTTTCGGCTAATTGCAAGTCACGAGCCTCATTTTCTTCTATGACTCTCATCACGCCCGCCCAGCTGAGGCGGAATGTCTCTACCGTATATGCCAATTCTTCAAAAGGCATGGGGTAGAAGTATGTGATGCAGTACCGCAAGAAGTCTGCCACTGTCTCGAAAGTTGCGTTAAGACACAGCCTGTAGAAAGCGCCCATATCCTGCTCTTCCATAAGTGGGAGCATCCAGTCCCCTGACTGGGAGACAAGAAGATGAACCGCCCGATATGCTGTTACCTCCGGCGGTTCCCCTTCAACTGGCTTCAATGTTTTAGCCGCCATAACCCCGGCTTCAATATCTTCATCGCTAATGAGGTTGAAGTTCGGGAAGGGATACCCGTTCGCTTTGGGTACTACATAGCCCTGTAGGAAGTCGTATATAGGTGCCGAAATAGCGTCTGATAGTAGCATTGCGCGAGCATCTGCTGGAATCTGCCAGTTATTAGCGTCCATTGTTGCCGCCGCCCTGCCCTCAACGTTACGGTCAGCCTTATTACCCAAATAGTGCTCTGACCGCTGACTAGAGGGAGCGTCCTCAACAGTGTCCTGAGGATTTGATATGATGCCAGATTCTTTGAGTAGTGTCTCGATAGTGAAGTCGCTGTCAGATGGTGTGAACCCTAGAGGTCGGGCGCGCCATAAGAATATGCCAGTAACTTCGAACATCGCCCCATTTTCATGAGGTAAAGCTGGAACCTGCTTCATATTGACGATAGGGATACCAGTTAAATATTGATAAGTGCAATCGTTTTCGACGGGCGCTGTCGGTGATAGTGGCGTGGGGGTTGCCATTAGAAAGGTGCCTCCGTTCGTGCATCAATAACACCAGCAACATAGCTAAGGACTTCAATAGGCGAAGGAACGCGGCTAATCTGCTGTGAAAGGGCTCCAGCGGCTTCTGTAAGCGCCTCAGCTGGAGAACCTTGGTAGTTGCGGGTAGAGTGAAGTTTTGTGGCTGTATCGGTCAATGCGCCACTTGTATCAGAGTTGAGGCGCGCCTCCCAAAACCCTAATGACAATGTGTTTAACGCCGGACGCTTCGTAGCGTGTGAGGTGCGGCGAGTAAACTTCGAGTTCGTCACTCATAGCCTCCAATGTTTAATCTTAAAAAACAGTTGCTCTAACAATAGTATCACCCCGTAACATGCGCCGCACACTCGTGCGGGCATATAAAAGGTGGGGCTGGAAATAACTCCAACCCCACCCAAAAGACGACATCGCCTAAATATAACTACCAGACGTGAAGCTTATCCCCATACCTGTTCTTATCAGAGATTGGCTGAACATTAAGCGTCTGGTCTTCCATCTCGTAGCGGCGCAATACGTTCTGGATAGCATACTCAGAAGTGGTAGCTTGGAAAGCAGATGCCCTACTACCGTCAGGGTCACTTAACCTGTCCATCGGTGTAAGGTTCTCGCGTATCTGAACCATAAGACCCTTCTTATCATCCACAACAACATAAGTGTCACGGGTGACATCATTATTTGGCGTATTGCTAATGATAAGGTTACCCTTCTCAGCGTCCGCAACCTTCACCGACTCACTATTCCAGTTCACACGCCTAGACGCTACAGGGTTATACTCCGTAATCCTCGGCTCAAATGCCCCTGCGAACTGGTCAGCCTGAGCGGTAATCATATCACGCTTCCGGCGGGCACTGTTCATGATGGATACGCGAGTCTCTGGCGAAATGTCAGGGTGCCCACTGAGGATACGTTTCATATCCTCAGCTTCATTATACTGCTTCACAGGCTCACGCCTAGAAGCTTTAAACTCCTTGCTGGTAGCATCAAATTCCACCTTACCGGAATCAATCTGCCCCTTAAGGTACTTCCTCACCTCACACTTGAGCTTATCTTCATTGCCAGTCTTAAGCGCATCGCTGGACTTGTTAATAGCGGGCATCCCGAACTGTTTCCGGGCAACGTCATAAAGCTTCCCGACATCCATCGAGTCCACGCCATCGGCAAGTTCCCTGTTGCGGCGGGACTGCTCAGTTAAAGCACTTTCGCGTTCCTTGAGGTAGTTAGTTACATTATTGAACAGCTCCCCGTAGGTGCCGGTACCCTCATAGGCGCTAACAATGCCAGGGTCAGCTGAACTGCGTCCGGCACGGAAATGCCCACCATTATCGAGCGCCGCATACTGGTACAGCTCATCCTCATTCGAGTACACACGGGCACCACCTGAGTGAAGCAGATTTGTTCCGTCAAGGTCATGCATTGCGCCGGTCTTAAGGTTCACGTGACCCCACAGCGCCCCATTAGGCGCACGTAGAGAACCATCTTCACCAATCTTATATACGAGAGCGTCCTGGTCGTTCAGCATAACGTAAGCGCCTGGCTTGACCTTCGCCTTCAACTTCGCGCCAGCTTCCTTGTGATAAGCCTTCACAGATGGCGAAGCATCATGCAGGTAGAAGTTCTTGCTGATGGGCGAATTTTTCAGCTGGTCAAGACTGGAGGTGTTAGCCTTGATGCTTGCCTTAATGTCTTCCAGCTTCGCCGGACCACTCTTCCGTGCCGCCTCATGCTTCGCCTCGGATGCATCCTTAAGCGCATCACCATACTTTTCTGCGTACAGCTGATGGCGCAACTTGTTCAGCTCAACCTCTGGTTTCAGTCCTAGCTTGGACAGCTCATCGGGCGACACGTCACCCATATAACGCTCCCACGCCTCACTGCTATCAATCCCGTCATTATGAATGACATCTGCATTGATATGGTTGTACGCCTCCTTGCGGAAGTATGGGTTAGAATCCCCGGCATACTGAATCATCATATTCTGCATAATCGCGTCATTGACTTGGTTACCCTCTTCACCATAATCGGTAATGGAACGCCACGCGCGAGTATCGCGGTCGCCCGAAACGCCCTTATATGCCGTGTCAGCCGCCTCATTAAGGCGTTTAAACTCATCTTCGTAGTCCGAAGTGATAGCCCGCTCTTCCACATTCAGCTGGTCGGTCTGACCTGTGCGCATAGCCGTTAAAGCTACACTAAAGTTCTGGTATTCTTCCTCCAGAGACTTATAATAGTCGCCGTTTCTATCTCCGTATGAATAAGAGTACCCATGCCTATCGAGAGTGGGCGGCAGTTCTTTGAAGTCATCTCTTGCCGACATTTTGTAGCTACTGAGTACTTCCATAAACTTAGCCGCCCCCTCTTCCGTTTCCAGGTCAATACCTTCCGGTATAGACCTATGGGGTAGAGAATGAGTCTCGCCACCTAAAGCTTCCCGTAGGGGAGCTTCCTGCTTTGCCATGAACTCATCAATAGCTTCACTCATAGAGGCTGGAGGCTCATAATCGTCGTCATCGTCTGTCCCGTCGCCCAGGTTGCCGCTCAGTGCCTCACGAAGCTCTTTAAGTGAATCATCTTCCAGTTCTTTACCAACGTTTTCACGGGCGTATCTCGGGTCGGTAGGTTCGCCGCCAATCAGTTTAGCAATTTCCTCAGGGAAGCCGTTAGCTAAAGCGGCTTGGGTAGTCATACCGTTACTAGACGCGCCCATTGCTTCAAAGCCAGCCGCCAGGTCACGGTACTGAGGGCTGTACAGAATACCTGCGACATGCTCTTTGTATGCGTCAGATTCGCTTTGTGATGCGAAGTGGTTGCCGTAAGGACATTTCCCTTTGTCCGCTTCGCACTTGCCGCTAACTAGCTGACCGTCTCTGAATCCAACGTGCATTTTCGTAGCCATATTATATTTCTCTTTTCTTCGTCATAAGAATTATCTGCATTCCCCTGATAGGGGGGGCTTGCCCAGCGTGGCAAGGAAATCCGCTACCTGAATGCCACGCCGGGCAAGCTAAAAAACAATATGAAAATATCGGAAAGCTGTATGCTTACCAGAGAGCCAGACCTCGCTGGTTCTTCAACTGGAGAGGCATAACTTCCACCTTAAGGCTCGGGTCTTTCATCTTGTGGCGGTTTAAAGCATCCTGGATGGAATACTCGGAAGCTAATGCCATATCCTTACGGGACAGCTCCTTTACCTTCGCAATTTCCCTATCCTTCCTTTGCTTCTCAAAAAGCTCTTTCTCAGCTTGAGTTCTATGTTGCCAAGTAGCTTCCTTAATAGGTGCCATCAGACCCTTTTCGCGGTCTACCACTACGAACACTTCGTACTTGTCATCGTACTTAGCGTCAGGGTTGTACAGTAGGCTTCCAGTTTTAGCTTGCTCCGGCGCAACCCTCTCAGTAGACCAGTTTTCACGCCTATGCGCAGACGGGTTATGTACGCCAATCTTGCCTTCAAAAGCGCCAGCAAATTGGTCGCCCTGAGTGGTAACCCTATTGCGCTTACGCCTAGCCGCGTTCATAATGGATGCCTTCGTTGCCACAGGCAAATCATCGCCAAGAACATCATTTAATGATTTTTTAGGCATAAGGTCTTCAATAGGTTTGCGGTTACTCTTCACAAGAGCCTGCTTGCCGAAGTCATACCTTGCTTTACCAGCATTAAACTGGCTCTTAAGGTACCTCTTCGTCTCAATTTCCCTACGCAAAATACCATTAGGCGAGTTATCTTCGGCAATTTCCTTGCTGAACGGAGGCATACCAAACTTAGAAGTAGCAATAGTGTACAAGTCCTCAGTGCTATGCTTAGCAACTGCCCGACCATACTCTTCTTGCATTCGAGCCTTAAAAGTAAGCGCCTTTTCTTCCTGTTTAAGGTGTTTAATGGCGCGCTCAAACTTCTTGCTCAGCTTCGGGTCATCCTCATACCTAGACCTATAGCCAGGGTCAGATGAACTAGTTGCCCCAACGATACCGCCAGCAGGCATCTCTTCAACGTCGTCAAGTGCGGCGAAACGAAGCAGTTCTTCCTTATTGGCGTACACGCGGGCACCTTGCTGGCTAACAAAGATGTTCTCGCCGTATGCGTTGTGGACACGACCAGTCTTGAAATCGACGTGACCCCACACCTTACTTTCCGGTGTCATGAGGGCACCATCTTCGCGAATTTGGTAGACTTCCGCATCGCGCCCGTTAAGCATCATGAAAGCCCCAGGCTTCAACTTAGCCTTAGTCTCTTCTGACGCTTCTTTATAGTAGTTTTCCTGTAAGTACTTGTCGCCCCAAGCCTCACTATGACCAGCATAGATAGGCTGTGAAGAACTGTGCCTCTGGTTAGGGGCATCCACCTTCGCTAAAATTTCGCCCACCGTCAGACCGTCCATCGCGGCATTAGCAATCTTCTTCTTGGCGCGACTGTCCGCAAGCATATCACTATACCTATTGGCAAGCTTCATGTGCCTAATCTTATTCAGTTCAATGTCAGAGTCGTAACCCATCTCAGTTGGCGCGCCATACGGAATGCCAACCTTACCAACTACACGGTTCCAATCCTCTTCACCAGCAACACCATCATTATGGATGAGGTCAGCATCAACAGCCTCATACCCCGCAAAGTCGTCATCTTCATTCACGCCTGCCGCACGCCTAGCCAGCGTGGTTAAAGTAATTAAATCATTCGCATCATTACCCACCTCACCATAGCTCGCAATGCTTCTGAATAGCGTATCGTCAGGGTTGCTTTTCCCTAGTTCTCGATATTTCTTCATTGCTGATATGCGGTATCGAGACTGATGCATGAGAATGTCATTGAGCTGGTCATGCTCATTCTTTTTAAGACCTATAATTTGACCAGTACGCAACGCTGTAAGGACAGAACCAAACGTCTTATATTCCTCAGTCAGCTTACTCTTACGCCTTGGGTCAATAAGTCGGATAAGCCTGCGAAGCCTACTTGGGGGCTGTTTAAATTCCTCACTAGAAGAAACCCTGTAACTGTCCAGAATCTCTTTGAACCTCGCGACACCTTCATCAGTGTCAAGGTCAATGCCCTTAGGTTTTCGTGTATGGTCTACAGGCGTGCTTTCCTTCTTGTCCTCTGTGACGTTTGGGGCAGGTTCTTCAACAACTAACTCATCGGTAGCACTATCTGACGTAACATCTTTACCCACGTTCTCGCGGGCGTACTTCGGGTCGGTAGGCTCACCACCAATCAGCTTAGCAATTTCCGGCGGGAAGCCTTGTCCCAAAGCCTGCTCCGTAGTCATTTTGCCACCCTCAGCACCGAAGACCTCGTAGCTTTCCGCTAGGTGGCGATACTCAGGGCTGTACAGAATTGCGGAAACATGCTCTTGATACTTATCCGCTTCACTCTGGGAGGGGAAATGGTTACCATATGGGCATTTGCCCTTATCAGCTTCGCATTTGCCGCTGGTTAGCTTCCCATCCCTGAACCCAACGTGAATTTTAGTAGCCATATTGATTTCCTGTCTTTAAAAATGAAATATAGAAAGCAATGATAAGAGGAACATTTCTCAACAATGCTTCATATCTCCTATATATCAGGTTACGCACCAGAAGGGTGCCGAACTACCTATTGGCGGTTCGGCACCCTTCTTCCAATGATGCTATCTTCTTAACGTTATATCAAAGAGTTACTTCCAACTACCAGACTCGCAGATCCACAGCCGCGCTATCACCATCATTAGGAATCTCGCGAACATCTAGGGTTGGGTCGCCTGACTTGTAGCGGCGCAACAAGTTCTGTACAGTGTACTCTGACGTAGTTACCGGAGAGGACATCCAGCCTTTGTTCTGCTGGTTAAACATACTCTCAGGAGTCAAACCCTCGGTAACTGGAACCATAAGCTTCTTCTCCTGGTCTACCACCACGTAAGTCTCATGAAGGTTATTCTCATAACCATGAGTAACTGGCGTGTAAATCAGGTTACCAGATTTAGCGGCTCCCAACGGAATCTTCGAACTACCAGCCCAGCTTCTACGCCTATGCCCAATCGCACTGTACTCAGTCGGCTTCTCCTCAATGGTACCGGCAAACTGGTCTGCCTGAGCCGTGATGAGTTCACGTTTACGCCTAGCCGCACTCATGATGGACGCGCGAGTAGCAGGCGGGGTGTCGCTTGCGAAGAAATCATCAAGTGCTTCCTTCGGCACATACGACTCAATCGAATCACGCTGAACCTTTGCCAAAGAGTCTGACTTAAAATCGTAAGCAAGCCTACCGTCATTAATTTCTTTAGCGATATGCTCCTTGACACGGTTTTTAAGAACCTTCTCCCCGTTCGGGTTCACATCAAACCTTCGGAGGTCAAGCTCCTTCATCCCATACTTAGCCACAGCCTCATCGTATAGGTCGAAGCCATCTTTGCCCTGTACAGCTAACTCAGTCTCTTGGTTGCGCTTAGCTACCTCAGCCCAACCCTGTTCATTGCGGCGAAGATGGTCGTAAACCTTCTGGAACTCCTTAGAGTGCTTCGGGTCAGTCTCATACCTGCTCTTGTACCCTGGGTCTGCTGATGTGCTACCAGGTGTATCGTGTGGACCATTGTCTAGTGCGGCATAGCGCAACAGCTCATCTGTGTTAGCGTATACACGGGCACCACCTTTATTACCTAGATGCTGACCATCCACGTCATACATTGCGCCAGTTTTAAAGTCCACATATCCCCATAGCTTACCATCAGTGGTTTTTAAGCCGCCGTCGGGTGCAATCTGGTATGCTTCCGCATCTAAACCGGCAAGCATCACATAAGCGCCAGGCTTGAGCCTTGCCTTGGTTCGCTCACTGGCACGCTGGTAGTACTCACGCTCAGCGTCAGTATCACCATATTGCGTGTAGTCGTAGATAGGTTTAGCTTTATCGCCAGAGATGCTGAGTTTCGCAGACTTAGCTTTCAACTCATCAACAGAGTCAGCTTTGCGAGCGTCAGCGGCTTTCTTCGCTTCACGACCATCAGCCAACATGTCACTATAAGCGTTTACGGTCTGGTGGTGGGCAAGCTTATTCAACTCAACCGTGGAAATATGGTTATTCCAGGGGGTTCGTTTCCCCATGACCTTTTCCCATGTGTGGGCTGGTGGCTCATCTGCTGTTGCTTTGTATCGTGTACGCTGGAGAAGATTGCCGTTGATGGTGTCGTATGCTTCTTGGCGGTCATCCGCTGATTCGCCCCTGACACGGCGCGCAAGAAGGTCTTCAACGATTCTGTCGTTCACATCGTTGTCTTCTTCACCGTAATTTGCGATAGAGCGCCATGTGCTCAAACCGTCGTCTTCGGCTGGCTCCCACCCCATCTCTTCCGCAATGCCACGCTGGATGTCTTGCATGGAAGCGTTCAGGTGGTTCATGGAGTCCATGAGGTACTGCATACGCAGTTTATCCTCAGTAGAGAGTTGGTCATCCATGTTAGCGCGTAGTGCCGCCAGCCCCTTGGCGAAGCTAGTGTATTCATCTTTTAGCTTCTCATACTCAGGGTCAGGCTCCTTACTAAAGAATTTAATATTTGTGTATTCTTGCATGGCGGGAGGTACCACAGTAAAGTCTTCGGGGGAAGACTTCTTGTACGAGTTCAGGATAGTGTATAGCTTTTCCTGCCCCTCGGGGGTGCTGAGGCTAAACTTCTCTGGTGGTGTGTCATGAACAATTTCCTCAGCAGGTTCTTCTTTAACAGCCTTCTTGCTGGGCTTCTTCTTGGGTTTCGGTGCAGGCTCCTCAATAGGCGCTTCTTCCTCACCTTTAGGGCTGAGAACTTCTTCCGCCTTTACAGCCACAGGTTCCTCAATAGCTTCTACACCAACGTTTTCGCGGGCGTACTTCGGGTCAGTAGGCTCACCACCAATCAGCTTAGCTACTTCCTCGGGGAAGCCCATACCTAAAGCGTCTTGAGTGGTCATCTTACCGCCGCCCTCAGCGGCATAAGTTTCATACCCAGCGGCTAGGTCACGGTACTGAGGGCTGTGAAGAATTTCAGCAACATGTTCTTGGTATTTGTCGGCTTCACTCTGTGATGGGAAGTGGTTACCGTAAGGGCACTTACCCTTATCAGCCTCACATTTACCGCTGGTTAGCTTCCCATCCTTGAATCCAACGTGAATTTTAGTAGCCATTAAATTTTTCTCTTTTCTTTATAAATTTTAGTGAAAAGTGGGGTGTGGTAGCAGTCCACCCCACTCCCTATATATCAAAAAGCATCGCCGCACTGGATGTCGCACCCAAAATGTGGTTAATGCCCGCCGCCGCGTGCGCCTCCATAAGGTGCATACCTCATGCCAGTATCGCAACGAACCCACCCACAAACAGCTGACCCGTTCACAATATACGCCTGCATGGAATGGTCTAATCCTTCCCAGGCGAAGCCACGCTGTTCACGAGGATTGAGAGCGTTATCCCACATCTCTTTACACTCATCAAAAACCAACATATCAATACCTAAATCATGAAGCTTCTTCCAATCAATACTATACGTGTCAGCGCCCTCATCATAGGTGACAAACCTATCCTCGAAGAATCTCGCATCTGTCGGGCTTTTAATATTTAGGACAGTGCTGTTTCGGTTAAATATGGGCGCGTAAATATGTGGAGTCTGAACGTAATCACCATTCTGGTCATTGATTCGCAAATGGTCTGTCGTAACTGTGGCAGAGTTATAGTTGTAGAAGCCACCAGTCATCTCAAAAGCACCTGAACGGTAGGCATTACCCGTGATGCTCTCACCTGCTTTACGGCGTGAAACCCACGCCCGTTCCTTATCGTCAGCATCCTTACGGATAAGTGGCGCACTCAACACAACATCTGGAAAATCATAATCTGGGCGGTCAGGAAGACCTTCAACCTTCGGGTTATCAGCAAGCGTAGGAGTGAAATACGGGCGGGCACCTCTATACGCCTGAATATGCTCTACCGGCAACCCTGATAGTAGCGGGTTATTATAGTCACATTCCACTCTATCAATTCTGGCTGGGTTGGACTCATAATCGGCAATGAAAAGGTGTTGTTCATTCTGGTCAAGGTTCAGCACCCCGCCGTGATTCGCCTGAATAAAAGGGTCACGAGTATAGATGAACACATCGTGGGTTGTGGTATCTGTTGAAGGCGCACCAGTCACCGCATAAGATTCATCCTGATACTCATAATCAAGCGTGTATGCCTCACGCCCAGCATACTGAGTAATAGTTGGCTGTTGCCTAGTTTCCAACTCAATCTTTTTTCGAATCCACTTCTCAGACGCATCAGGGTACTTGGCACGCAACGCCTCCTTATCCTGCTCACTCTGATACAACGGAGTGAACTCACCATTAGGGAGCCACGGTGCCCAAGGGTCATCATTCGCATAACCAGCACCTTCCATCTCACGAATAGGCGGGTGCGTCTTATCCCTCAACTTACCCATCAACCACTCACGAAACTCAGGCGTATCCAAAGGCAACCCCTGCGAAGCACGCTCAACACTCGCCGCCGCAATCTCAGCATTGACAGCGCCAACATACTCCTGAACGGAAGTCATAAACGCAATATCCCCATGAACCTTCGGGACACCAACTGTAGCACTATTTAAATTCTTATACGGACAGCCATCAGGGGATGTGCATGGAAGCATACGTAATTCCCCTCCGCCGTCACTTGGAGAAAAATGCATAAAAGCCATAAAAAATACCCGCCATGTTGAAGAATAAACCAGTAAAAACCAGACTCCAACACAGCGGGCACACAAAGAAGGGCTACACACCCAACCAGAACACGGCAACAGGCACCTAACCCCAACGGAAACAAAACGGTGAGCTATATATCCAAAGAGGGCTCCTGTATAATGGTCGAGCAACAGAACCCCTAATGAAGAATCGCATCATTAGGAACATATCAAACAGGTAAGGAAAAAGTCTTGAACATCTCACCCACAATCTACTCCGTCATCCAGGCAGGCGACAAACAGCATGTCGTCACATACCTCACCCTCGACAGCGAAGACTACGCCGTTATTGACCATTACCCAGTCATCAATGAAGGTCTAGACATCGCTCACGACTACGTTATTGATGCAGACCCAGAAATTATTGATGACGTACTCAAGAAGACCACAACCGCAATCATTAAACACTACGCAAACGAAGGCGTAGAAGTGGAATTAGCCTTCCCCAACCAGTAGCCATATAGCGAATATGATGAAGGAGTCCCTGGCGACATTGACCAGGGACTCCTTCATCATATTTAAGAGTGTTTACTTTGCTTTCTTCGCCTCTTCTTTAGCGGCTTTAGCATCAGCCAACATCTTGCGTTGTTCTTCCTTGCGTGCTTCTTCTACTTCGTTGGCGGCATCCAACAACTCGAAATCAGGCTCCAACCACTGCGCAACAACATAGCCAAGCAACTCAGCATACTGCTGACGCTCAATAGCAGAGGACTTCTCGCTATCCGGGATAATGACAGAGAACACCTTCACGGCAGAAGCCGCATCAACATAATCTTCCTGAGGCTCATACTCTTCAACCATGTCGTCCGAATCACGCTCATAAAGACGCACAAGACGCTCAGTGGTGCTCAGTAGCGTGGAAGTAGCCCAGCACGCCATAGCGCCACGGTCACTAACCCCATCAACAGGCACAGACCTGAAAATAAGAGCACGAATCTCACTATCAGTACCATCCGGGGTGAGGACATGAGAATAAATGATGCTGTTGTCGCCACCGTGGTCAGCAATCGGTGACGCACCATAACCATCAGCCGCAAGACCAGTGACAAGCCACTGAGCTTCAACGTTATTCATCTCAACATCCATGCCGCGACCCTGGAGATGCAAAGCCAGCTCCGGGCCATATACAGGCTCCTCAATGTCTGTAACATTCTCAGGGAAGCCATCAAACGGTGTGAGGGCACTAATGTCAGGCAGTTCAATGTCCATAGGTGCTTTCAAAGCGCCCAAGAACTCATAAGCTTCCGCCAAGGAACGAATCTCAAAATCCTCATCCTGAGAGTAAGACAGAATAGTGTTACCTACACGGATAGACGTAACACCTTCCTCCTCATCGTAGAAAGGCACACCCTCCGGCAACAGCTCCTCAATGGAAACATCCTCCGCGTGATTCTGAGGCGCATTACGCAGACTCTCAGCAGGAACGACGCTCTTCTCATCGCTGTTACGCCAAGCGGAACCAGAGTTAGCAGGGGTAATGTTGTTCGTAGACTCAGCCAAGATAGGGTCCTAACAGTAAAGTGAAACTAAAAACGTGTTGTGTTGCGACATAAAATGTATAGCAGGCGGAGGCATGGAAAAGGTGTGTAGAGTCTGCCAGCCATAAAAGACCAACTGACTCTACACACCTCAGGTTCACTATACTGTTTGTTCAAACCTAACGCATTACCACGTCAAGCAATCACTAAATTTCCTCAGTGGTAATCTCAGCCGACGTGTAGGTGTATTCCTTCAATTCCTCGGGTGAGAACTTCTCCTTCATCAACTCGTAGTCGTAAGAAGCGGAACTTGTGCCGTAGGTGCGCATCAGCGTATCAAGCCTCGGACCGAACACTTTAGTCTGAACAGATTTAGCCGCCGACTGCCTTCTAGAAGACTGAACGATGTTCGTGCCAACGTCAGAGCTACTAGTACCCATGATAAGGCTCATGCCCGGCGCATACTCATCAGCCATGTGGTCTTTAATAGCTTTAGAGCCAGCAAGAACTTCCTTGTTAAGTTCCTTAGCGGTCTTACCACCAGACTTCTCTTTAAACGCCTTATCAGCTACAGCAAAGTCCCTACAAACATCATTCAGAGTGGAACGAACGTCCTTAACCCTGTTCACGGAACGGCTCTTAACTGGAGGCGTAAACTTAACACCGACCTCTTCCTGAGCCTGAGCGTCAAGCCTTGGCGACAGGTAGTTAATCTCACTAACGTCCTGCGTCACCAGGTCGTACTCTTCCTGTGTGATGTCACCGTTAGCTAGAGCCGCATCCCAGCCTTCAATATTGATTCGGGTGCTACTGCCCTTCGTGATGCTATCACGAACCTTCTTCGGCAAAGCATCCAGCTTGTCAGTATCAATCTTGTTGTAGTTGAACTTAACATTGACGCGCCTACCCTCATGCACAAGGGAGATTCCGTTACCGATACCAGTACCATCCTTGATAGCAGGGTTCTCAGAAATGCTCATAATGTATGCTAGGCGGTCATTAGCGGCTTCCACACTGTCATTGTACGCCTTCACCAAGGACTTCTTCTCAGACAGCTCAAGGAAGTCGATGTTTTCCTGGGAGCCGTCCTTCTTCGTGACAGTAACCGAAGTTTCCTTAACGAGGGAGGCTTTGTGAACCTTGTCCTTCATGTACTCGTTGCCGGTCTTCTTCGGCGCGAGTTTCCTTAGCTCATTACGCTTACCCTCAAGCTTCTCGGCAGGTACACCCCTATCGAGAAGCGCCTGGTACTCGCGAAGTTTCTTATCGTACTTCGCCTGCTTAGCGTCACGAACTTCCTCTTTGCGCTTCCTCTCGGCGGCGTTACGAGGACCACTGTTACTAGGCGCATCCTTACGGGTCAGGAACTCATCAAGTGCAAGCTTACGGGCATCTTCCTGTTCAATGTTCTCGGTACGCCACTTGGTGAACTCCTCGTAGTTCGCCATACCCTCTGCGTCACCATACTTGCCCTTAAACTTCTTGAAGGAGTTCATCATCAGGTTTGCGCCAGCCTTACCGCGCATAGCCTGAATCATCATCTTACCCTCCGCTGTCTTCGCACGGCGGCGGCTACCAGACACAGACTTAGCAATGTAGTTGTTCATGATTTGAGGCTTAGCCCTGTCATTAATGAACTTCATGAACATGCGGGTACCGGCGGTACTCATGGAAGCTTCAAGAGCCTTATTGATAGCACTCTTTGGCGGGTAGATGGGCGGGTCGCCAAGAAGCATTTCCTGCATCTCAGGCGGCAGGTACTCGGTGATAATGTGAGTGTCTGCACCACCATAGGGGCAGGTGTCGGCACTCATTGCTTTACAAACGCCCACACCAGGGAAAGGCGGAAGGAAGGGGCTAAAATGTAGACCAGCCATAATTAATTTTTCTCCATCTTTATATACTAGGTGCTGAACCCCGGCGGCATACGCCACGCTCTTAGGTTCTTACAGTTCCTTGTGATAGCAACTTCATACAACACGTTCTGCTTCACAAATCGGGGCTCAGTTTATGGTGTTTGAACTGTCACGTAATATATATCAAAGAGTTTCAGTGTTACCGCCCCAATAATGAGAAGTCCCTAAGATTTTCGGTGCCACAAGTAATGGCAATAAAAATCTTAGGGACTTCTCATCTTTAAATTCTGGGTGCTACTTTTAACTCAGACCCAATGCCTGCGAAACTAACTTATCCACAGGGACGTTCAAGGTCTTACTCAAGCTACTAAATGTTTTCTTAGCAACAGCATCCCGTGCGGCGAACAACTGTGACTGTACATCAAACCCAGGGGTAAGCAACGCCTGTACGGGGTTAATGCCAGTAAAATCTTCAAACTGACCAGCAGGTAACATGGATAGCTGTTTTCTATTTGCTGAGATAATGTTGTCGGCAAGGTCGGTGGCTTGACGCTGAGTATGCTCCGACAGCTTACTCACAGACCAGTCGCCAAGCGACTCTGGCTTCTCAGCAATAATCTCACCCTCGGGAGTTAGAGGAATTGGTAGCGTGTCAGCAACATATTCACCCACTGAGGTGGATTTATTTTTCACTTTGTGTTGCAAGCTCTTAGGGATAGGTAGGAAGGCGACATTATCGACCTTGCCTAGCACTAATTGCCGTACCTCATGCGCCAGAATAAGCGGGATAATAAAATCAACATCTTCATCTGGCGTGAAGTTATATTGCGGCGCGCTGATGCATACGAAGCTTTTATCATCATAACGCAATTCCCAAAGCCGGTGTCCTATAGATTCATCTTTACCTTCTAGGGATAGAATGTTCGGGACAATGAGCATGTCCAGCGGTTCCATTACATCTTCTACGAGATGCTTATACACGGTACCTTCGCATGTCGAATCGGGATTATCTGACTTAGGGGCGGTGTACATACCGCCATATGAGTCAAATTCATCAAGCGTTGCTTTTCCCCATGTCTCTTCGATGTACTGACGAACTTTTGCCTCACCGTTAGGGCTCCTGCGAACGTATGCGTAGATGTGCGGTGTTCGATGCATAGTGACGTTCTCTTCCAAAACTAACTCTCCCTTAACTGTAGAGATAATTACTGTATTGGGAGGTAACTCTGACAGTTGAGCTACCTCCCAATAATTTTAATAGCGGCTAAGTTTACAGTAGCGAACCCAGACCGATACTGTCGGCAATGATGGCATCCTGCGTTTTACCCAACGCTTCCGCAATAAGGGACAGAGGGATGTCCTTCAAATCCAATCCAGCATTGTTACCAATAAGTGTTCGTAGTGCCTCATCAACACTGATGCCGAAAATTACTGGCACAGAGCTGAAAGGTGCGTTAGAGTCAAACTGCTTAGCAAAAACACTGAACATTGTGTCAGGGTGAACATTCACCAATGCCGCTAGACCTTCAATAGAGGAACCCCACCCATGTTCACGGGTAAGGATGGTCACCACAGCCAGAGGCGGAATGTTCAGTAATGCCGCAATGACGCTGAGGGGGGCATTAGTGACAGCTTCCTCATTGGCGGCAATAATGCGACGCATAACCCCTGAGACAGCCTGTGAAGTCTTCACAGCCACATCTCCTAGCGTGTGCCCAGAATGCTTAGGTGCAGGCGCTAGAGGGGCGAATGGTGTACGTCGAGCAATGTTCAATGCTTCCTGCTGGGCGCGGTTCAATGCGCCGTGGTCAATTGCCTCATCAACCCCTGGCAACGCAAAATCAATAGCGAGCTTACTGTCACCAGGTAGCGGCTTATACTGCGGCGCACATTCAGGAAGTGCATGTGCTACAGGGACAGTTTTCTTCTCGGTAGTGGAGGGTGCCTGATATGCCTCACTTTCCTTAGTGGCGCCTACCTGAGCTTCCTCAGCCGTGTCGGTGGCGCGCCCCTCGGTGTCGTCTACCTTAGTGGTATTGCCACTCCCAACCAATTTCGCCATAGAGTCCATGAACTCGTCAGAGGTATCCTTAACAGAAACTTCCTCAACGGCGGGCTGTTCATCCGCAACAGCAGGTTCCGGCTCCTCCTCAAAGCTAAGTTCCTCTTGAACCGCCTTCTCAGGCTTAGCAGACTGTTCAAGAGAAGCACTGAAATCAGCCTCGGAAATGAATACCTGAGAGGCATCCCACCCAGCGTCTACCACAGCACCGTTCTTCACGTTAAGATGTTCGTAGTACAGGACGCTTTCTGTACCTGCGTCATAGACAGCTTCCATAGGTACTTCAAACGGGCAAGGGACTTCTTTGACTACAGTACCCTTCGCCCGCTTCGCCTTGTCAAGGTAGTCGCCAATAGCTACACCTCTGGCGAATCCGTTAAAGTCCTTACTTGGAGTGTAGAGGGCGACATATCGGGCTACAGCACGTTCAGGGTAGTTCTCTGCAAGCCATGCCAGGTACAGCCTCTCCTGTAGGGGCACACCAATGAACTTGGCGGTCACGGTAGACCACGGGTTAAGGGTGTATTCCTTATCGTCAAAGCCTGTGAATGTCATCTCAGGCTTATAGTAGATGTTCGGGTAGTAGCTGAGTGCTGGCACCTTTGAGGTTGGCACATAATGAAGTGCGTGCTTCGGTGCGGTAGGCTCACCATTTTTCCTTGTTTTCAGTGCGTCAATGAGGGTTGAATAGGCGCTGTGTTCAGTAATTTCAAAGGAAGAGGCAAGCGTGTTCTCAATAGTGCTCTTAGAAGCACCATTCCACAGCAGAGACAACGCTAAACTCTGATGGGTGACCGTGTGCCCAGAAACGGTAGACAGCTTATCCACATTAACGCAAATATGCTCTACATTTTCTGTACGCCTCAAAGCGTCAAAGACTTCTTCATTTTCACCCCTAAGCGTTGGGCTGTAAAGGTACTCACCGTTGAACGCGGTGAATCGGCGGCTAAGACCCGAAGATACATAGTCGCTGTAAGAGAACACATAGGGGCAAGGTACCGGAGAACTGTACGTACCCACTTTGTCTTTACGCTCATTCAGTAGCCTGGGTAGCGTGCGGACATTCATAGGGGTGAACAGCGTGTAGTACACAAAAAGGTCTGAGTTTAACCCCTCGCCGCCATAACGGGACATGACATACTCAAGATACATCACATCTTCGGTGCGCCACTCATCCCACTTCATGCCCGTATCTACGCCAATGTCATAGAGGGCGGCACGCTCACGATTAGTTGCAAGCGTGGGGTCATCCGCTTCCCTAACGTCATCTTTGTAAGGGTAAGGCGGCGGAGACTGGACGCTGTTCTTACGCTCAATACGCATCTCAAGTACAGCGTTCTTAGAAGCCTTTGAGCTTTGGCGAGCCTCAATCGCCTCAACATCGCGCACATTGTTCAGCGACTTGGCAATGACCTCGGGCGAAACACCAATATATGTGAAGAAGTCAATCCATCGCTTTTCAAGTAGCGTCAAGTCACTCTTAGGTGCATTAAGGATAGATGACTGTGAGACGGAAGTCTGCGCTAATGCGTCGAAGACATGGGACTTTAGCGCGTTCGAACCCCATAGGTTCGCGATACGTTCACCGTACCTCTGTGGAGGCTCATAAACAGGAGACATGTATAAAATACCAACCTAACCATGTAGTATCAGAAAATAGGCTCACCCACACCACAGATAAGACCCCGCTTAGGGGTATCGCAAGCGGTGCGAACAGCATATAAAACATTCTAGCATATACACCCAAGCATCGAAGATGTGTACAACACCACAGGTAGAAAAATATGTGGAACACATAAATTGGTGGTAAAATAATGTGTATAACCCCAAATCAGACGGGGATAACGCTCAACACAAAGGAAACACCATGTCTGAAAAGAAGTACGAACTCACTAAGGACGTTCTCACCACCGCATCCGGCTCCAAGGTCTACCGCATCCGCGCAGTACGCACCTTCACCAATGGCAAGAATACCATTGAAGCAGGAACCTACGGCGGATACGTAGAGAGTGAAAAGAACCTCTCGCATGACGGTGGCGCATGGGTGTACGGTGTCGCCCGTGCATACGAGAATGCCGTAGTCGAAGGTAACGCCGCGTTGCGTGGTCTTGTAGCCGCAAAGGGTAACGCAGTCATCGGCGGGGACATTATTGTATCTGGTACCGGCGACATTGACAGCAACATCTCTATTACGGGTAACCGCCCCATTCACCTCAACGGCGAAATCCTCGCAGGCGAAGGCACCCTCACTCTCAACAAGAAGCACTACTAAGAGGCACACACTTTGACTACGACTATCACCTTCCCTGCCCGGTCAAACTTCTTCATCTCAGAACTAGCTAAGCTTGCAGATAAAGATATGTCCGGGTACAAGCTTAAAATCTCAACTTTGAACGTCCCGCATAGCCCCACTAAGACCCATGTTAGCGGCACTATTGTCACCCCAACCGGAGGAACAGCACGCACTCTTCATAAGGTGATTAATCATGAGGAATATGCGCCGGAAGCACTTGCTGGGTTGAAACATAATGTCACCTCAATCACCCCTATTCTGGATGTTGAGGTGGACGCGGAAGTTGATGAGGTAACTTTCACCATTGGCGAGGTTGAGGCATAGACATTGAATTGTCCCTGAAGAAGCAAAAAAACGCTTCGTCAGGGACAATTTCTTTTACCGCTAATTGTGAAGAAGAAAAGTAAAAGGTGCCCAGTGAGCTACATACGCAACTTGCTGGGCACCTTATTTTTAACTGCTGACAGCGAATGTAATTTTAAGACCGTATCAATTAAGGTTACATAGCCCTACATTTGTAAGTCATGTTGCCCTGATTGATAGCCGCCTTACTGGTCTCCAGGACGCCGTATGCGTCCCAGTCCGCTAGTACGGTGGTCATAACGACCCTAGCGGGGCTAATGGGAAGATTCACCTCCCTCATGTGTCGATTCTTACGCTTCGGCGTAGGCGCGTGCTTAGTCCTATCGCGACCGGGATACGTTAAGGTTTCCCTAGCCACAGGGGTCTTGAGTCGCGCCTGGCGCTGTAGCTTCCGGTTCTTAGCGCGGGTCTTCCGGGCTTTCTCAACCCTTGGTACGGCGCGGGCGGCGATGTTTGCGGCGGCATTCACGTCCCTATCCATGTCACCGTGTTTAGGGCATACAGAAACCTTATGCTCAGGGTGCATAACCTTCTCACCGCACACATGACATGCCTGCGAGGTATTAGCCGCGTTCACGGCAACAACCCAGCCACCATTCTGGGTGACATAGTGGGTGAGCCACTGCACGAAAGCACCGCGATTCCACCGCCCGTTCTGCATCGTATTACTAACCCAGCCCAGGTCTTCTACTGCTACGACAGCGTTATCATACCGATGTGACAGGTAGGCGATTTCCTGCGCGGCAAGAATCGCTAATTCTTTCTTCTTCCTAGAGGCGGCTTCACGGTGAAACTGCGCCTCATCAACCGCACACATATGAGCCTGACGGTCATACAGAAACTTGTCCGCTTTCTTGTTAAGGGCGCGAACCTGCCGCTCCGATGCGCGAACACTATTCCAGAGGGAGTGTACACGTTGCGAGAGGGTAGTTTGGTGAACTATCCGCCCCGTTTTGCTGTCCCGAACAACAATAGTAGCATAGTCATTGATGCCAACATCCACACCAATAGTGTAGTTCCCCGAAAATTGCACGACGGGGTTATCGGTAACGACGGTGAAGATGAAAACAGGTTGATTGTTCTCAACTTTAATGACAGGTAGAGATACTTTCCCCTCAGGGAACCGTGCGTCATTAAAAGGGAAAATCAGGCGACACCACTGACCGCAAATCACCATCCTGAGGACAATCTCACCAGCCACAACCGGGTTATTCTCAATGACCGCATACTGCTTATCAACAGCGCCCAAGTTGATGAAATCAGCATCCCCATACGTGGGCGCAGATGCATCCACGGTGCGCTTCCAACCCTGGCTCACATGCTTATCGCTTTCGCCATTCGCGGCTTTAATACGCTCCTGCCACGAACGACACTCAGTAACCACACGGTGCCTAAACAGCCACTCCTTACGCGACTTGCCAAAAACCTTTTCCTCTACAAGCTTACCCGCCTTGTTTCTGTGAAACTCCCCCTTCACCACCAGTTCAGAGGGAATGGCGACACCTGCCCTGCGACCAGCAGTAGCAGGCTGAGAAACAGTAACCTGAGCCAGGTCAGCCGCAAGCTTCGCATCGTTACGAACCGTATAAGTTGCATACGCAGAGATGCCCCGCACCTCAGAAGCAAGCTGGGACAGAATGGTGGCGCTATCCAGTAGTTCACCGTCCAGGTCTAGAATATGAGAAGGGCGCGCCGAAAAAGCTTTGTACGTCTGATTTTTCGCCAACACGCCCTCCTTCCTGGTGTCATTGAGCTACTGCTAATGCATCTAATATTACCAATATTAAAGCATGGGTGCAATATCAATAAAGCCGACAACAGTCGTCTACCCTCCTACCGGACTTGAACCGATAATCAACGGCGTATGAAACCGTCGCTCTACCAATTGAGCTAAGGAGGAAAATGCGGATAGGGCGGGATTCGAACCCGCGGAACTTTTCAAGGTTCACTGGTGTTCAAAGCCAGCGCATTAGTCCGCTCTGCCACCTATCCTAAACAGCCCAGAGGTGGAACTCTTGGCTGACGCTGAGATGCTAGGGTTCGAACCTAAAGTACCGGGGTCAGAGCCCGGCGTGTTGCCAATTACACCACATCTCAATGGACAATATTTAGTTTTATGCTGGGGTAGCAGGACTCGAACCTCCACTACACGGTTCCAAAGACCGGCGTGCTACCGATTACACCATACCCCATTATAGGTGGGAACCTCAACTATTGTCAAGGTTCCCACCGGAAATACAAGACTCGCAAGCGCCTCTGTATTTCTGACGGGCAAGCTGTCTCGCCGCCCGTCCTTAATCTACTATAGCATATAGAAATTAGGTATGCAAGCTAAGTCGCCTATTTTTTGACAATATTTCTAACAGGTTCCAAGGAGCCATCATATACCTGTTTAGCCCGCTGACCAATTTCACGAAGCGTCATCTCTGCAACTTCAACGTTCTCACTTGTACACAACTCGGACACCGTGTCTAGGTCGTCATCACTAAGTACGATAATACGCCACAACTCGGGCTTACTGCGAATGTTCGGGTTTGTGCAAACATCTTCCAGTGTTCTGTACAGGCTGTCTCTGTCACTGGTAAGCCTTTCTCTCATCTTGAATGTGATACGTGCTTTAGCCGCAACATCTTCTAAGGGAATGTCGCCCGTTTCCGATTGAACAGTTACACCGGGAGCGATGATAACTCGATATGTGCCTGTTCGCCTATTCTCGTAGGTAAGCGTGATGACGGGGTATTGGGGGTGTGCCATTTTTCGTAATTATTCCTTCGCATTAAGTTTGTGTTGCATAGCATATAGCTTTACCCGTTAGGTAACTTTGAGCCAGCGGTCTTTAAATCGAATACCGGACTCTTTCGGGAACTGGTTCACAGGCTTCCAGTACGCGGTAACTACCTGCTGATGTGGCGGGTCGATACTAATAACGAGAATGAGGTTGCACTCTTCCGGCGGGGCACCCTTCTCAGGGGCGATGACACGGCTGTACTCCTTTGAACGAATACTGATAGACCGCCCAGATTTACGTTTATCGTCGTATTCTGTGATGGAATATGTGCCAGGGTTATACGATTGAAGCGTGAAGTAGACATCTTCCGCCGTGAGCCCTGCCAGTTTCCCCGTGGCTAGTTTCTCATACACATGCTGACTGAAATCAAGTGTGACCGGGTTGATGGCTTTCACATGCTGATGGAACCTTTCGATGCTTGCCTCATCCATCTGCTGATAAGTGATTTGCCTTTGACCCTTCGTGAGACGGGGCCAATGCGCGCGAGTACCCTTTTTACGGGCAGTTCTCTGTTTGAAAGCCCACAATGAAAGAATCTGAGGAACATCCCACGGCACACCATTTTCCTCAGCTTTGGCTTTCTCTCGGTCAAGTTCACGCTGTAATCTACGAACCTCCCGCGCCGGAGTCTTAGGGTCACGCATCTTTGCATCACGGTCAGTGATGTACCTTGCCCTATCTAAGTAGATGCGTTGCTTTTCCAGTTCAACCAAGTACTCTTCTTCCGTCTGAGGTGTTCGCTCTTTCGGTGAAGGAAGAATATAAGTGCGCCCATTAAGACCTGAAACTTTTATGTCGCCAGGCTGGAGAGGCGTATCAGCTATCGACTTGGCGTTAGGTAGTGTGCGTGGCTTACTGTTATTGGGCGGTGTTGGACGCGGCATACTACCTGGTTTAGGGATGCCAGGCTTAGGAGATGGTGGCTTGGGGGCTGATGGTTTGGGCTTAGCGTCAGCATTTGGCTTAGTGGCTGGAGTGGTGTCTGAGCCAACTTTTTTCGCGTCTGCCTTTTCCGATGCCATCTTTTGCGCACGTTTCGCTTCATATGCTTCACGTCTTGCTTTTTCGCGAGCATACTTTGGGGCAAACTTATCACTGGACATCTGTTCAGCAATGGTGCAGACGTGGTTCAGTGACCCATGCGGATTATCTCGGTAAGGGCACCTCTCTGCTTCCTTCGCGTCACATTTACCGAAGTCATTATCATTGTTGAGATGGTATTTCGGAGGAGAATCTGTCCCTGTTATTTGTGTTGTCATGTTTTTAGGTCTTTCTTCTTCTATTTATGTGTGTCCTACAGTTTAATGGTAGGCATATTGCGTACATAGCAAAAAAGTGGAGTCACATAAACGGGGTTTGTTTATGCGACTCCACTTGGGGTGATGTAGGGGCACGCCGGGTGGTTATGGTGGTGTTAGGCGTGCCCCTACTTACTTAGATGATACTCTCTTACCTGTTGGTGATGGATTCAGGTAGTGCAGGAGAGTTTCTAAGCAGTGGGATGCAGGCGGGTTAGACCTGCAAGGGTTGTGTTAGGGAGCGGCGGGTTAAGTCGCCCCGTAACACAAGTATAGCACGCTCTAGACGGCACGCAAGCTCATTATGTTGGGTTTGCATTATTTTTTCGTGTGAGGTGTTTCACTGTCAAATCTTTTGAAAAACCGTGTTTTGGCGAGTGGTTATGCTAAACTTGAGGTATCGAACCTGTTTCGGCGCTGAGATTTATCTTTCGCGTCTTGGGTGCCTCAAGGATACTCCTAAGCATCTAGGTTCTACTGGTTAAGATGCGTAACGCGCTATATCTTGCCATGACAGGCGGATTTTCCACTGTCGCGGTGCATGAACATGCCATATAAAGGTAGCGTCCTAGATGTTGCCCTGGCACTGCAATGCACCTGTAAATAATAACTCTATATGATTGAGGTAACTCTTATGGCTGAGAAGAACGCTTGGCAGACCATTGTTGATGACGCGGCAGAGAAGGCTGGCATTTCGCTAACCGCTGGTCGTAAGTTCGCTAAGGAGCTGATTGAGGGCATTAAGTCGCATCTGGCAGAGGGTAAGCCCCTCCAGATTCTTGGCTTTGTGAACTTTGATATTGCTCTGCGTGGTGAGCGTGACCACAAGAACCCGCGAAACGGCGAGGTCATCACTAAGCCCGCTCATAAGACTGTCACTGCTAAGGTGTCGAAGAGTGTCAATAAGGTGGTCGGCGCTATTAAGCTGACTAAGGATGAGATTGCTGAGGCTAACGGCTCCAAGTAAGCCCTCAATATTTACGGCGGTACGCCCTGTATAAAGCAGGCGTACCGCCGTTTCTGTCCCCTGGGCCTGTTATAATTTTATGTAGTAGTTATTATATTTAGAAAGGCTCACATGGCTATTCATGCCCGCAAACCATTCAAGGCAGGAGAACCTATCGAGTTCACCTTCACTAATGGAAATATGATTTTAGTGTCCCCGGCTGGTGGGGATATTCACGGCGCGTTTCTAGAGGTCGTAGAAGTACTGCCATCTACAGATAGCGGTGAAGAAAGGTATAGGACGGCGCAGGTAATTCTTGACCCGAAGCAGATTATTGCGTTCTTCACCGCAACTATCCCTATGACTGGGTATAATGAACGGCAGTTGCGAGATTTAGCTTTTGATAGCGGGCTTGTGGCAGACGTGGAAGGTACTCAGGCGAGGTTAAAGCCTAGCGGCGGGACGGCTCATATTAAGATTGACCCACCATCGCTACCGAAGGATAGGACATGCCGCATTGGAGACACATATGGCGACGTGCTAACGTCTAAGCCTCGGAAGGGCACCCCTGGTTTGGTGGACTTCACGTTTACTACAGATGGGGAAGATGTTACGCTCACCATCCCGCCGGATATGCTGGTGGCGCTGTTCACCTCGTGTTGTCGCTCTGTGAATTATACCCCGGAAGAAATGCGTGAGATGGCTATCCGCGCCAATATGTCCCGCCCTGTCAGTGTCCCGAACCGCAAAGAAAAGCGCCGTCGAGAACGTGTAAGGAAGGTCGCTAAGCCAGCTGGTGCATACAACCTGTCTAACCTTAATTTGCCAACCGAAATTGGCGGCAAAGCCAAGTCAAGCTCTTCGTTCTTCCGGTGAACCAACTTATCACTTAACATTTCGAACTAGCCCACCAAGAATTAAGAAAGGTCTTTATAGAAATGTCTGAAAAACCCGAAGTCATGCAGTTGTCAGCACCTAACTTCCAGCAGTTCGCTCGATACATCTTGAAGGACTGCGCTTCTACCCCCTGGGATTCTTATATGCGACGTGTCTACCGCACGCTAGGGCTTCCTGATGGGCTAGAAATTCCGCCTGCGCCCACTAGCCGCTTTGACAACTACGGCATGTCGCCTGGGATGTGGCATAAGGCGGCACTATCTGCCGGTTCTTACAGTCTTGCTTTGGAGGCGTTAGGTGTTGCAGAAGCTTTCAATGCGAATACTGGACTTGAAGACTTGAAGCGCATCTCCGCATCTGCCCATGCGCACCCACTAGCGCCACTGTTCACGCATGGTGTCCGTAAGTTCACAGCCGAACAGCAAGCAACGTTGAATCTGTTAGTCAGCCCGCATATGAAAAAACTAATTTCAGCTGTCGGGATTGATGCCATGTTAGGTTTCTTGCCTGCAATTGAGTTCATTGATGGTTACGGATATGCTGATTTATCGCGTCTTATCGACTCTGAGGGCGTTGAGTCGATTGTCCCTCTCAAGCCTTCTCAGGTGGCGGACTCACCGCTTGGTCGTGTGCTCACTGAGGCATTTGACGTAATGGATTCCACTTTGGCGGATATGTTGGAGATGCCCGAGTCAATTGCCCGCATTGGCTGGTTCCTCGCTCATCCTGCCGAAGAGTGGGATACCCTAGATGCCCCTATTGCTGTCCGTGAAGCCCTCCCAGGCTATGTGGCTGTGGAAGCTTCTGAAACGAAGCATTTTACCGACATGGCACTGTTTTAGGTAGAAGCCGTATAAGGGCACAGAAAAGCCCCTAGAGCCTCAATGAGAGGTGTTTCTAGGGGCTTTTCCATGTGTGAAGGACGCTTTAGCTTTCGTATCCTGCGTTTAGGTCTTCTAAAGTGGGGATGTCCAGGTCAGTCTGAGTACCTGCAAGGGGGTAAGCGAACTGGATGCGGTTAAGTTCCGGCTGGTAGAGTGCCCAGTAGGGATTTTCGTAAATCCATGAGTGACCTGGGATTTCGCTAGTGTGCGCGTTAATGCTGTGGGCTACGGCGCGAGGAATAATGTCAGCGACATTGCGGGTATGCAGATGCCCATCTAGGTCTTCTAAACCTTCGCCAGTGTTAATGTCTGTAACGTCGCATTTCATGGAGTATGAGCCGTCTGCCGAAGTTTCTTCGTTGATGCTGGAGATATTCAGTAGCGGGCGCACAAGCACATTAGCTTCCAGAGGGAACGGCAGAGGCTCCGGCAAATCAATTGTTCCATACAGGTAGGACGGGGCACTCATCATCGCAACGCGAAGCTCAAGCTCTGAGAACGGCAACGTCTCATAAGCATCATCAATCGCATACTCGGCATCATATTCAACAGGATTTACAGACATGGTTAGCAAAGACCCTTTCGAGGCATATAAAAAGTTTAGGGAGGCTACCAAGCTAAACATTACATCCAGCCCGATAGCCTCCCTAAACTTATAGCGCAAAGGCGCAACTTCTGCCGCTACTCAGTATAAGTACCCTGAGTGGAAATCCACCCATTGAGAGCGTGCATACGTCGCCAATCCATAGGAGAAACAGTATCTTCCATATTGAAAAGGCACGTGAAATCGGCATTGCGGAACTCATCAACGGTCGGCTTATCCTGTTCGCGAGGCTGTTCAGAACGAACAACAGCGATGTTGCGGGTGCCGAAACGGTTAAAGGCGGCTTCGGATTTAATGACTACCGGCGAGCCACTGAAACCAGCCTGGCGCGCCTGCCACTCTTCAAAATCCATAAGCTCCAGAGTGCCCGGCTCATAGGTGATGACGGGCATCAGCTGAACCTCGCCACCACGAATCTGGTACACAATGGCTTCAAGGGTGGTTTCCCAGTCGTCAATTTCGTGCCAATGCGGGTCATTACGCGGGAACACCTTAAGAGTCACCTTGCCGCCAACAGTGTAAGTATGACCACCAATGCGGGTACTATAAATACCGGCACCAATATGCTGAGTGTGAGCCTTACGGATAGCAGACTCAACATGCTCAGGGTAAACGTCTAGAGGGAAGTCGAACTCGTCACTCAGAAGCTCTTCTTCTGTCATGCCCAGATGGGCGGCAATTTCCTGCGCCGTGATGCCGTTGCGGGCGAGGGTCTTGAGGGCGGCTCCCTTGGATGCACCATCAAGTTCACGCATCCGCTTCATGGAGTCAATGAACGACTGTGGCGCGTCAGCAGGAATTTCCGTGTGAAGAGTGATGCGGGGGACGTTGGCGTTGTCAGTCATGAGAAAGAAACAATCCTTTCCAAAAGTATAAAAGTATATTTGTGATAAGTTAGTTATTAAGTGTGCCTCAATGTAAGGGGTGAGTCATGTGCCTCAGTATCACCTCACACGGACGCATACCTAAAGTGTAACACAGATTGCTGATTAATGCAAGAAGGGTTGCTGTTGCGTACTCCCGCACATGCGGTACAATAAGGGGGAAGCCCCTAAATACATACAGAGAAGGAGTTTTGTATGGAAGAACTGTCAGGCAACATGACCATTACAACTTTCATTGAGGCTACCATTATACCATACCCGCAAAATCGGGAAGTAGAAGGTAAGCCTGTGAGGTTTTATCGCGTCATGACACTTAGCGAGGCACCGAAAGATTTGAAACCTACAGACCTTCCTGTCACATCCTCGCAAAGTATCCACCTGAGTACACATACGACAGCTGGTGAAGGTGTAAATATTGCGGCGCGTGTCATTACCAGAGTTGTTCATGATGGACATCTGCAAGGTTACCTGGAAGCCGTGTTCAATCGCGCACCGGCTGACGATAAGCGCCTACTATCCCTCTACCACGACGCTAACCCTGCGAATGTGTATGCGGTAAAAGGTGTCTACACGTTCCCGGCGGGGGTTACCCCGCATGATGCCGCCTGCACTATCCTCAATAATGCGGCTAACAGGGAAACTATCACCCCTTCACTGTGGGTAGATTTAGTGAAAGATATTCATGGCTTAGTTAGCCCGACGGCAATAAATTCTGTGGAGTGCCCAGGTATAGATGGCAGACCGTGCCAACAAGCAACACATGACCACATTCCAGATATGATGGGGTTATGCACCTGGATTGACACGGAATCCGTTTAGGTATGAAAAAGAAGAGGTGGAGCCCCCGTACTTTTCAGGGGCTCCGCCTCTTTCATATATTTACTCGCTAGAGTTATTAAGCTCCGGGCGTGCCGTGGCAACATACTTCGTTACAAGACTGTTTGCAAGATTCGACTGAACCTCCAGACTTGCAAGGAACGCCGTCTGAACATTCTCAGAAAGTACCGAGATGCCCGTCACGGTATGCGCCTCGTTAAGCAACTCCTCATTGTCCTTACCCCAAGCACGGCTACTCAAGATAAGTGTATTCAGTTCAAACTGATTTACTTCCACAAAGTCGCGCACAAATTCGAGAACGGCGGTACTGTTGGTAATCCAGCGACTTGCGGCGGTACCACTGTGCATACCGCCGTCCAATAGACCGTCTGCGCCACCGATACGGTTGCCAGGCTCACTCTTAAAGAGAGTGAAGGTGTGCTTGCGACCGTTAGGGGTGTAGGAGTAGGTGTTTGTGACGGCGAACGAACGCGGCTTGAAAGTGAACGCAGTTCCATGTAATGCGGTGTGGTTCTGGCTCTCTGAAACATTGCCGTCTTTGCCGATATGCGGCTTGTCGGTCACGAGGACAGTAACGGATGCGCCTACATTGTCTTCGTAGGCTGGGCTAGTTTGAGTTACGGTGTAAATGAAACGTGAGTCTTTAGACATACTGGTTCCTTTCGTGTTAGAGTGAAATGGCACCTAGCGAAGCCATTGCTTTTGGCTTCAAAGGCATTTTTAAAGGTGCCTCTTGCTTACAAGGCACCACCCAGTATATCAATATTTGATGCGTTGCGCCTAGTGGGGATGCTGTGAGGTTCGTCCCAGTAGGCGCAACGCTGGTTTAGTTAGGCACTAATGATGTACGCTCGACAGGGGCGCGCGATGAAGATGGTGAGCGTTTCGCGGAGGTTGTTGCCCTGCGCGGTGAGTCCCTTATAGCTGATGAGCTTTGAGGTTCCGCGTGCGTGCCAGCGTCCAGTTCCAGGGCGGACAGATGCCTGCTTATTTCGTTCGATAATGCCTACCTGCTGACCATCTGCATTGATGATGCGGTGCATGTTCTTGTGGATGCGTTCGATGGTGTAGCCGCTAATCTTCATTTGGTACCTCCTGGAGGTGTGTTAGCTGTTGCTGACGTGGCGTTGAATGATGGTGGTTAGCTCTGTGTGGGTGAGCTGACTGTAGGTTTTCTTGGTCTTGGTGAGGTATGTGATGACCGCATTGGTGGCGGATTCGACATGGTAGGTTTCGCCAGGCTTCGGGGTGTACGCCTCATCAAGCTTATTTGATAGTGCAGTGAAGTAGTTCATTGTGGGTCTACTTTGCGGTGTAGGGAGTGACGAACTCGTAGTAGAGGACGTAGAGTGCTTTGAGTGCTTTGAGTGCTTTGAGTGCTTCTATATGCTCTTCAACGCGGCTCTTAGCCTCCTTAAACTTTTCGGTTGCCTTCTCGTAGGTTTTGCGGGCAATGGCAAGTGCCTGTACGCCGACGGTCTGGATTGCTTCTAGGGTACGGTCGTAAGCAGTCTTGGCATCTTTAAGCTTCTCCGCCCAGTAGTTTGCCCAGGAAGTAGCGATTTGGAGCAGGCTTTCCTCTTTGGCTACTTCATTGTCGAGGTCGGCTTCAATTGCGGGGGTGAAGTCCTTTGCGGTCATCGGTTCTTCCTCTCTGTGGTACTTCAACGCTTGCTACATAAATAGTGTACCACAGATTAGAAAGTTTACGCAACCCTTTCTTTTTTGAGGGGGCAGATAAACGTAAGCCCACCCAAAAATATGGGCGGACTTACGTTTATTGACTCATATATTACTCAGTGAGATTGGAGAAGTTGAAACTATCCGTTGCATGTCCAACAAGTTTACTGAAATCAGTCAGTCCACAAAATCTAGTCACGGCATCGCGAACATCCTGCGGTGTACGGATAACGTCATCAAGAGTCTGCATCGAAATTTTCTTAGAATACTCTGAGGACAATTCCCACCAGTTTCCATCCCAGGACACATCTGTTCGCTCGTTTACAATGCTGGTCATCATGTCTCGTAGCTGTGCAAACGACAAATACTTGTACGGAAGCGGAATGTGTTCCTCTAGGTTTGCTACCTTAAGGAAGTAGAGAATCCCGGCTGTATCACCCTCAAGGAGAAGCGGATAATACAGCGCGCATTTACAATCATCATAGATGTGAGCATCAGGGGCAACGCAGAATCTATTGATGGTAGCTCCATTTTGAGTAACCGAACGCGCGGCACGCAATGTTCCTGAGATAGACTTCTCCAAGACTTTAGAGTAGTTATATGTATCCACCTCTCCACCTACATGAAACCGCCTCTCAATCTCTTCAATGGGCTGATTAAAAATAGCGGAAGCGAGATAGGGAACAGTGTATAGCATGTTGAAGGTTGCCATCTTGCGACCCTCCCCCCATGCATTATCTCCAGGTAGCCAGTGGTCGTCGCTCTCAATATCAATCACACCAGCGCCATAGAATGACGTACAGAATGATGAAAAATTGCCACTCAGAGTGAAGCTACTCCCATCATAGAAGGAAGTTGAGCTTAGCGCCACACCAGGGGTAAGGATTGACACAGAGCTGTTCCACACCTCTATGCCAATGCAACTAGCACCCTCAACACTAAGGAGGGAAGACCCCTTAATAGAACCCACATCAATAGTTGCATCCTTCGCAATGACTTTAATAGCTTGGTCTGGGAAATTTTCTTCATCATAATTATCGGTGACAATGTTCTTCAAGGTGCTATCGGTTACATCTAATGTGAGCTTAGGATATTCCTCGTATTTGTCGTAGTGCCAAAAGGAGTCAATGGTGCTACCGGCAATAATTCCAGAGGCTTCAATCTGTGTGCCATGATAAATGGTGGAGTCCTTAATCTTAACGTCTCCGCCAATATTAATTCTATAGTCAGAGGAGGCTCTGCCGCGAGGAATCTCAAAGTCAGCCTCAGAGGATTCATTGCTAATAGTGCTATCCGCAATAGACACTTTCCCCCTGATGGTCGCCTTGGCATTGCGCATATTTACAGTGAAAGGGTCTACCTTCGCATCTTCATAAATCTTATTGCCACCAATGATGTTCCTAGAGACTTCCGGCGGAAGGGAATAGGTGTTGCGTCCCTTTCGTCCAGCAATGGCGAGGTGCTGGTGAAGGCTTGGGAGGTTCTTCTCAATATCTTCAAAGACTGAGGGATAAGAGTAGTCTTCATTATAGACTCTGCTACCCCAAAAAAGGGTGTCATAGAGTACGTAGTGGAAGTATGGGTGTGCCTGATTAGACTCATACCATTCCCCCGTATAATAGTAGGGGCCAGTTCTAGGAGCCAGGTCATCACCCTTAACAGACAAGACAGGCTCCTTAGGGACTGACTCGAAGGTAAAGGGCTGAATGTCTTTAGTTACTTGAGGGTAAGCGTGCTTAAAAACTGGGAATCGAGTATTTTTACTAAGGTTTCGCGCATACTTGATAAGGTGGCGGCAGTCCGTTGAAGTGGAAGTCATTAGTATTCTCCTTTTTGTTAATGCAAAAATAGCTTATCAAGTTTATTGTACCACAAATTAGAAGTGTTGCAAGATTGGGTAGATACTTAAGAATGGGGGTGTACTTGGCGACATAAATCGCCAAGTACACCCCCATTCAATGCCACTGTCAGACATAATTACTAACGGCGGAAAAACCGCGTGTTACGACCCAATGGCAGTCGATAATCACACTTGTCCCGCACAATATCAGCAACGTCTACACCGTAAATTTTACAAATAGTATCTTTCATCTCTTGCACACTTCCAATATCGGGCACATATCCGTTCATGAGTCCAATAAAATGAATGACAGACTGGCGCATATCCAGATTCTCTCCCACCTCAACAATAAGGTTATCCATACTGCTTTCAAGCTGGGCAATAGACAAGCTCCGATACTGTACAGGAACCGAATTATCCAAGCCGCCCATCTTAAGGAAGTATGTAACAGCCATCGGGTGACACATCAGAAACAGCGGGTAGTACAATGCGCAACGGCACTGGTCGTTCAAGTGAGTGTCCGGCAGACAACAGAACTGCTCAATATTATGCGGCTTCCGTAGCAATTGAGTGCCCAGGTTAAGCGTCCCCCGCACATTGATAGAGAAAGCTGTCTCTGGTGAAGTCCAGCCATCATCCCGGTGAACACAGGATTCAAAGGCGCGCTGAGACAGCATGAGAGGCAGGATGTAGTATCCGTTTACTCGGTCAAAAAGGTACTCGCTACCACGACTGCCCTTGGGGGTTGTTGCTCGAAGCTTGAAGGAGCCGCCAAAAGTGCTAAGCATGAAGCCAATATTTCCTTCAATGTGAGCATTTCCACCTTCAAGCCAAACATGCTCAAGGTTTGCCTGACCAGATAGACTGAGGTTTGCATCTCGCTTAGCATAAAGATTCTTAATCTTAGCCCCGGAGATATTGATACTCCCGTCACTTTCAAAGTTGGCACCCAAGATTTTTACATCATTGAGGTGCAAGTCAATATCATCACTGGTTACATGGACACTCTCTAGTGAGCTATCTTCAATAAGGGTGTTTCCTGTCAATGCGCAGTCGCGGTAGATATTGCTATTGCGGACGACAGTTTTTCCTTTAATGAACAGCTTGGAGTTACTGGAGTATGATGTTAGAGGTAGACCACTAAACATACCATGAGGCATAGAGTTGCGAGTAATTACACCGCTTTCAATAGTTGCATCCTCAGAGATTCGGCAACCAGCATTGCGCATATCAACCTTGTACGGGTTCACGGTAGCTCGACCGTAGATGTAGTTGCCACCTAGAAGATTTTCGGCACATTCTGGCAGTGAGTACACGCTATCGTACTTGTAGAGAACTTGCTGTGCATCACTGAAAATGGCGGGGATGTTGATATTAGGGTCGCGAATTACGGTCGGAAGGGGAGCATCAGTGTGCGGTTCCATTGCGCCACTTTCCTGATTGTATTTTCCGGCGGTGCTGTAGAGAACAGAGAGGTACTGCCAATTTTCAGGACAAACTTTCCTATCCACTTCGCTCCAAACATTCGTGAAAGGGGTGCGCAGGGTGCCACGACCGTCTTTCAAAGTGTCGCCCAAGGGGACACGCCAAACGCTATCGGATTCCTGGATGGCTCGTTGCTTCTTCTTAGGAATGGTATTAGAGCCGCCATGTTGCCAAATAGGGAGGGTGGTTGCGTTCGTGATGGGCTTACCGTCGGGGTTGCGTTTCAGTAGCACCTTGGTGGTGTTCTTGGTAGTCATGATGTTTCCTTATAGTAGTTGATAAGTAATTTCACTAAAAGTGTACCACATATTTAAATCGCTATCCAGTAGTAGGGTGTTACAAAGCGTCCCCTCGCAACAATAAATCGCAAGGGGACGCTTCAATACTCAACCTATCCCACTAAAAGACTTCTCCTTCTAGAATCTTTCGGTAGGAACGTTTATATAACTTGTCGCTACTTGCGACGCTATGCATGAAGTACACGCCACGGTCACTATCAACAGTAAGCGCCCGCGTAATATCTGCCTTCATCTCGGGTTTCAACTCGCCAAACAATAACGTTAGGTCATGTAGCCCATAGTCACGTTTGAGAGTTTCGCAAAGCATGGCACTCAGACTATCCTCGCCAATATTAACTCCCAACTCCTCCGCAATTTTATCAATCAGATAATCATTACGTTCATTAACATCATTAAGCATCTGAGTGAGCTGTGCCCAGGTGAGGTTACTGTACGCCTCGGGGACATACTTCTCCAGCCCATCGACAGCCTTGATGAAATATGTGATTGCAAGAGGGTGTCGCAATAGCAGTAGTGGATAGTACATTCCACAGTGGCAACCATCAGAGTTGTGGATTTTAGGCGCAATACAGAAAGTTTGCACTGTCACACCACTTTGAGATAGATTTTCAGTATTCTTCTCAAGTGCGCTTAGCTTTTTCTGTGCGTCTCCCCTGCTTAAATCAGCGGTGTGCGGGTGAACGATACCAACTTCATAATCTTCACCTTCAACAGCAAGAAGGGATGGTAGATGATAAAGCAGGTCACCATCTCCCTTGTTCACAAAATAAAGCGGTCGCGGCTGACCGAACGAAATTTTTGTTTCGCTACTGGTAGTTGCTTTGAGAGTGAAATCCCCGCAGATATTGCGCCCAACAACAGTAATGTCACCCTCGATATGGATACGTCCCTCATGTGACGGCTGAAAGCTTACTCCGACAGTATCAACGTTACCATCAATGTAAGTACCGCTATCAAAAGATGAATCCCTATGCTTGCCACTAAGTACCACGGCACCACTATCAACGGAGCAGTGGTTAAGGGTTAGATACTTAATAGTGCCCAATTGGGCATCTGGCGAAATATTGAATCCTTTGCCGGTAGGAGCATTCTCCGCTGTTGTCGAAATATATAAGGTGTGCTTCTTGGGGTTACGGTGGCGGTCGGTGTAGCTTACCGTGAGAGGCGCAATAAACTCTTCCATTGTCTCCTTCTTCATCTTTAAATGGTGGGGGATGTGCCAGTAATATTTCTGTAGTGTGCCAGCCAGCTTTCTGGCAACTGTCTAACATATTTATACCAGGTGGTGTGGTACTCGGTATTAAAATTTGACTTTATTTGATGCTGGCTCACTGTAACAGGGTGATAGATAGGTTGAATGTTTCGACATACATTCAAATAGACGTTATTCATCACTCTCTGTGCATCTGCACTCTCTAGCTCGTCCTCTGGAACATATACGCCCCACGGGTATAGGTCTGCATCGGTAGTGTCCACGTCATCTTGTAAGCAATCTTCCATGATGCTGGACACTGTTGCTGACAAGAGGTTTTCTAAAGCTGAGAAGCTAAGTGTACTAAGCGGGTTCCTGATAGTACCATCAAGCGCAGGGTAATCTGCATTCTCGACTGACGGAACACATAAACCTTCTACTCGAAACAAATACTGTAACGCCAGTGGGTCACCAGCCATGATAAGCGGGTACCACATGAGGCAACGACAGTTTGGGTTATGCGCCTTATGTTTAGATGCTTTGAGGCACGCAGTAAACTCTCTCCATGAGGCGCTTTTCAATAATCCGTATGTTGCGGTTAATCCGCGTAAGATACCGGCGGCAGGGGCTAGGTACGAGCTATCCCGCACCGTACCCTGGCGTGTAGGGTGGGGTGTAATATCTTTGAAGTCATAACGTAGTTGGCTATACTCAGATACTCCATTAGTGCTGTTTTTAGCCGCAAGAATAGCAGGTTCCGGCAAATCATCAGGAACCTTAATAACTGTATCTCCGCCAATCTGCGCTTTATAGATGTGAATGTTTCCTGAGATGGAGGTCTTGCCTGTTGCTGTCACTCTGTAAGTGCTGACATTACCAAGGATTTTTGTGTCACCTGTAGCGATTAAGTGCTCATGTGTTCCGCCGAACACTTGAGCACTGCCTTTGAAACTGCAAATGCCCTTCGTTACTACGCCGCTTACAGAAACAGTGCTTACGGTTCCGTAATTCACAGCTGAGGCTCCTTACTTCTATAAAGTAGATTCGTGGGGGTGCCAAGTTTTTATTGCGCTTGGCACCCCCACCCGGTTACAACTCGTCTTTAAAGCGTCCCGAACCGCAGGTCAGGCGCGCCGATAAGGTCACACCTGTAGTTGTACCACTTTGTGCGGCTTAGCACTACAGGAAAGTTCTTTGTTTCAGGAATATATGTGGTAACCGCTTCCTTCCATCGCTTAGACGTTTCAGTTTCAACTCCGTAAGATGCAGTAGGGTGAGCGTCGCTTTGAAGGATTTCATCAATGACGAGGCGCATACGGTCTTCCATCATTACGTTTGTGAATGCACTGTAGGGGTTGCGGATGGAGTCTTCCACATTTACACTTAGTGCATGACCGGCGGGCTTTAGGATGCCGTCTGCGCGGAAGAAGTACTGCATTGCGATTCCATTGCCCATAAGGTACAGCGGGTACCACAACATGCAGTGGCAGAGTCCCATGTTTTCCTTATGGGTAGCATGGTCAATGCACCACACGCCGCTCAGGGCATCCGGGTCTTCAAGTACCGTCTTCGTAATGTACAGCATATTGAGCAGACTCTTCCTATCGAAGGACTTTCCTGCATTGTAGAACTGTCGAGTCTTGCGGTTAGGCTTAGTTTCCTTAATGTTGTAAACAAGCTTCTCGCTATTCTCTGCAAGGTTAAGTACGGTGTCCGAATGGGGGATATCAATCTTAATGTCCCCCTCAAGCGCCACATTGCTAAACCGGATGTTACCACTAATGTAGGCGTTGTTCTTAATGGTACACTCTTCGGTTGTTGCGCCGTTAATGGTCGCCTTATTCTTAATGGTCAGCCTATCGTGGTAGCCTCCGGTAATGCTAGAGTTACCAGATGCAGTCACGTTATTTAGGCTAGTGTCACGAACGGTGGCATTGTTTTCAATGAGGGATGTTTCATTGAAAGTTACGTCACCAAACACGCGCGCATCATCAATAACTAGCGAGGTGTAGTCAGAGTAGCTGTTGGCGTGAGTAAGCTTACTGGCGGCAGGATAGTCGTTGCCATCTGCCCCTGTAGGGCTATTGAAGTCCACGTCAGGGAGATTGCCTTCACTGGTGGCTACGATTACGGGATAGTTGTTTTCGGGTGTGTTGCCGGGTGCATATACGTAAATCAGGCTCTTATCTGATTCGATAAGCTGGTTTAGCGCCTTTACCTTGGTAGCACCAATGACGAGCATATTCTCTTTCAGGTTATGCCCTTCGTTTGAGCTCACCTTTTCGCAGGTGATAGTAAACTGAGTATCACTCATTCTTCCTCCTAAAATAATTAACTATAAATAGTGTACCACATATCGTGCAAAACTTATAGAAGTGGTGACACATATCGGGTGATACGTGCCACCACTTCCAAGCGCTCACAGTGAGGACTTACCTAAGATAACGGTCTGCAACTGCTGGAGACATTCGGAAGTAATTACTTCCTCGCTAGGAATGTCCACACCGAACGCATCATAGTTCTCAATGTACATCTCCGTAACCTTATCCGCTTCAAAGCTACTGCCATAATAACGGTCAGAAACATACATGCTGGAATACACCTCACACATCAAATCCTCCAGCTGGAGAATCGAAAATGAGCTGAACGGGTTAGCCATCGAGCTATCCAGATATACTGTTTCAGCTTCACCTGTCGGTTTAAGAAGACCCTCAGCGCGAACAATATAATGAATCGCGGCGGCATTACCAAGAAGTGCCAAGGGGTTCCACAGTGCGCAACGGCAACGGTCAATATGCTGGGAGTGAACCGCTGGGTCTAGGCAGAACGTGACTTCCCTCAGCCAAGGGTTCTCACCACGTGATTCAGGCGGCACAAGATTGCCTCCCACCACTTCTGCAATGCGACACAAGTCCTTGAGACTCATCTCACCTGAGTATCCAAAAAGTTGGCACGAGTCAAACTCAGTAAGGTCATTAATAGCCCTACCGAACCAAGGACCAACATTAACATGCTCACCTTCGGGAACACAGCCACGCGCGTCAATCAGAATATCGCCAGACAAATGCAGATTACGGACGCTAACATTACCCATAATCCGGGTATTTCCTACAAGTTTCACGCAGTCAGTGACCACGTTACCTGCAATTGCTGATTTATTGAACATCTTAAGGAACGTGTGACAGCCACCACTAATGGTTGCATTATCCTCTACAGAGCATTTTCCTTCCAGGCGGGCATCCTTTACAACAGCGCGCCCCTTAATGACGTTCACACCATCAAAACTAGAACGCCCCTCCACCGTGGCATTATCCACTACAGCCACAATAGTTTTAGGGCTGGTAGCATAAAGCCAACCCAAACGCGCCGGGTGGCGCACCTCTCCGTTATTGGGTGCCCAAAATTCAGTAGGGGCAATTTCGTCAGTATTGCTAAAATCCACATCCGGCATATTGTCAGGAGATTCAATGACGAATTGCGCACCCTTAGCAACACCTTCACATCGGCGTTCATTGATGGCAATAAGCTTACCACCAGCTTTCTGAACCTTGCCGATAACTGCCGGTGCTTTACCAGTAGGCGCGGTGATTTTCTCAGTACCCGCCTTGGAGTAATCAAGGACAGTGTAAACGTGCGCATAAGGCTCAATGATAGTCTGTTCGGTCATAAGTAGTTCGTTCTCCTTAGGTTTTAAGCGAAAATATTAGTTCCGGTCGCTACCTTGATAAGGTGTGCCCACTGATTTAATAGGCTCCCAGGGTTTTCATCGGGGATGAGGTCGCACATATTGTGTGCCTCAATGTTCGTTAGCAGTAGGCTACAAATATCATCAGAGGATTTGCCTGACAGCTCTCCCAAGGACTTCTGCATGAGTGTTTCAAGGCTAGTGTAGCTAAATGCATTATAGGGGTTACGGATACTATCTTCGGCGTACACACTCTTATGCTTTCCACCCATAGGCTGTAGCTTGCCGCCTACGCGGAGGAAATAGTGTGTAGCGATAGGGTCGCATACGAGTAGGAGGGGTAGCCAGAGGAGGCAGTGGCATCGAGGATTGTTTTCCGCGTGAGCTTCACCGTTGAGGCAGATACGTAGGGCGCTATAGTTGCCATCAGTGTTAATTGTCGCCAAAGAGCTATGTGTCAGCTCTTCAATGACGGCTTTACCGGAAGTCGCTGTAGTGCCTGCAAGGTACGTAGTGTTGTACAGCCTGTCTCCGTTGTTGCAGGGGAAGACTGGGTACGGGGTATTTCCGGTTCCAAAGTCGTTAATTTCGATATTGCCGGTCAGCTTGCCGCCACAGACAAGAATGTTCCCGTGAACCTTCACATTTCCAGAAATGCTACTTTTTAGCATTGTCGTACATCCGTGGAGAGAGGCATTGTCGGTTGCGGTGAGTCCCATGTGTGTTCCATCGGCAACTTCTGCATTGTCGGACAGTACACATGCCGTAAGGTTCACGTTGTGAGCACGGGCGTTTCCTGACAGGAAGCTAGGGCTCCCGGTAAAGGTGGACTCGCCTGTAACTTTTGCGTTGTCGGTAATGTTTGGGGTGGTGGCGTGAAGCTTATCGGTGGTTTCCGAGTCGTCGTGGATAGTTGCAGTACTCATACCTATTTGCCTTTCCGTGGGTTCCTTAGCGGTGGATAAAAACTGTATATAGATATTGTACCACATATTTTACGGACTACTGCCGATTTGAGAATTATTAAGATAAAAGAGGAAAGCCGTACCAATTTAAGTATTAACCCCGTGGATTTTCTTAAATTGGTACGGCTTTCGCGTCACGCTACACCTTAACGCTTGTTGTTATCTACATCATGCAGACTAGAGTACGCCTGAGCCATCAAAGTGGTAGGGATAGACAGCGGGTGCCACATCACCTTTTCCAGCTTCTTCTTAAGCTCCTTCTCCTCCTTGACACTCTGAGGATTCACATTCGTGTCAGCAGGAAGACCCATAGAAGCCAGCGGCAAGTTATTCAGCAGGTGCTTGGAGTACACATCGGAAAGCGCGGAGTGTGGGACGTGAAGACCAGGCTTAGCCGGGTCAATACCCAAGATGTCCATTCGCTTACCGAGTGCATCAATAATCTTGGTAAGCGTCACATGCAGGGGTGCGCGGAATGCAACGTTGTTCAACGGAGACGATGCATCAACAAGAGTGTAGATGAAGCTACATGCCTTCGCAATATCCTCACCCAGGGAGTCCTTCTGCTTCTTGGAGGCGCCAGACTTAGGCACGCCATCAATCTTATCCTGGATGTAATCAGCCAGACGCTCAGCAATATCAGACGCAAGGTTCTGGTCGTTCTCCTTAACGCCCTTAGACAGCTTGCCGGGGTCTGCGAACATCTCCTCAACGGTCATCATGGCGACAGAATTATCACTATTCAGCGACTCTGCGTAGCGGCTAAGTGCGCCCCTGAACGCATTGTAACCATCAAAACCAATAATGGCAGTCGCAACAGTCTCAGCAAAATCAATAAACGTATCCTTGTCGTCATGAGGTGCCAAAGCCAGCGCGTGAATGAGGTTATCCCAGCTTCGAGGCGAACGCCATGCGTAGGTAGCGGCATCGCGGCAGTTATTGTCCATATCCGACGCAAAGCGGTCAAGGCGAGAATCGCGGTCGTCCTCATGCAGTGCGCCGTCACGGTCAGACATGTACTTGACTACCATCTTGCGGATAGCAGGCTCATGCTCAAGCATAGGCTTACCCCAGTTATCAATAGCACCTTCAACCCAGCCGTCCTTATCCTGCGTCACAGGAAGCCATGCCACACGGTTCTGAGTAGGCGGAGCAATGGGGTTCGGGTTTACCGAAGAGTTAGCAGAGTTCGTTGCCAGAAGGATAACGGTTTCTGCGGGAATTTCAGTGCCATCCGGGAAGCGACGCTCATTAAAGATGTACAGCATAGCCGCCTGGACGTTAGGACCAGAGTTACTGTACTCATCCAGCAGTAGAATAACCTTCTTCTTCTCACGGATACGAACCTGGAACGGCTCGTTTAGGTACGCGGTAGAGGGGATGTGTTCTACAATACCGTCAGCATTAGTGACGGCGGTTTCACCGACCGACGGGATACCGCCAATCATTTCGGGGGACAGCTGAGAACCGATAAGCACCTCAACGCCTTCATAGTTCATTTCGTCCTTGAGAGCGTGAATAGCGGCAGTCTTACCGATACCGGGTTCACCAATCAGTGCTACGGACAAGCCGGGGCGCAGGGAGCCATCAGTGTTGCTGTTCGGGAAAGCAAGTGACTTCACGAAATTCATTGCCTTCTTGAGGGGCAGGGGTGCGACAGAGATGTTACCAGTCGCCTTGTTGGAGGTTGCAGACATAGTGATTATTTCCTATCTGTAGGTGGGGTTAAGTGATATTGGGGATTGATGCGTTAGAAGTTGCTTCGTGGGTGCTCAATCTTAATGATGGTAGGTCGTGCGTTAAGTGGCAGGTGGGAGAAGTAGTTGTTCATTTCCGCTACAGAGTTTCTGTTGTGGTCTGAGGTGAGGACGATAGCCAGCTTGTAATTGTGGCGCTGACCAAGTTCCCTAGCCACAGCCTTCCAGTCGATGTATCCGTCCGTAATGAGGATTCCTAGCGCGGCGGGCGGGTGCTTACTGTCAGTACCCTTGTCATACTCATTGAGAGCCTTGACGAAGGGAGCCATTTCAGTGCCGCCACCACCGACGAAATTAATTTCGGAGATGTCCCTTACATTCTGGAACTCACCCATCTTCGTGTCAATGGCACAGATTCGCATTTCAGCGCGATTCCTAAAATCATTCAAGATGCGGTCGATATTGCCCAATGCGCGACCGGAGTCTACTTCGTTCAGCATGGAGCCTGACGTATCCACGCCCACGTAAACGTGAGGCTTCGTGTCGTAGTAGGTAGGGAACATGACTCGGTTATCCGGCATGATGACGTTTAGACGGTTGTACTTGCGGAATGTTCGGTAAGTCTCACCGGCGGTTCGCTGGCTAGAAGCCGTCGCCAGGGTTCGCTTGAGCAATGCAGTCCAGTGAACGGTGTTTCCTGCTTCGGTCTTCGTAACCCAGTCAAGGATGCTTTCGTTGTGACCCTTGCCTCGGCTCTTTTTAGCCTGTTCCTGGCGAACCTTGGCGAGCATGTCCTTGCGAGATTCACGCTTGACCATTTCGCTTGCCGCCTGGATACCTGCGCCGTCCATTAGCGCTTGGAGGTTGTGGTTGGTCACGAACTCGTCGGTAATTCCGCCGCTTCCGTCTTCTTCGCCATCTTCTCCTGTGTCACTACCGCCGCCGCTGTTACCTTCCTCGTCGGAAGTGTCAGACGGGGTTCCGTTGCCAGAATCCTGACTCTCATCACCCTGGCTATCTTCAACGTCACCGTTGCCATTACCAGACTCGCCGGTGTCGTTATCGCCAGTGTTTCCCTGGTTGGGGTCTTCCTGGTTATCGCCACCTTCTTCCTGGTTGGAGCTTGAACCACCCTTAGAAGCGGTACCAGAGCCATTATTTCCATTAGAAGAGCTAGGGGTTCCGTTGCCGCTCCCATTGGTAGACTTTCCTCCCTGCTGACCATTGTTAGAATCAGTGGAGTTGCCGCCCGAAGGGGGTTCCTCCTCTTCGAAGTACTGGAGAATGGTGTCGTAGAACTCCTCAGCAATACCAAACGGCGGGAGGTCGTAATCGGCAGGAACGAAATCATTCTCAGGGTCGAGCTTGATTCGTCCACCAAGACCACTAAGGCGCTGGTTAATTTCCAGGTCAAACGATGCGCGGGCGGTTTCGTCGTCACGGTATCCTGCGCGGGCGGCACGTTCTCGCTGAATGATAACGATACGCAACGCTTCACGCATTATCTTCGTAAACGTCTCAAAATCTAGGTAGTCGTCTAGCGACCCCTCAGGAAGTGCGATTCGCCAATGCTTATCAATATACGCCTTGTCCGTGTTGATAATTGCGGGGCGCAACTGTCGAAGGATAGGCGCGAAGTATGGGGTAATCTTAACAAGCTCCTGGATATAGTGAATATACCTCTCAAGCTCTTTAGGGGTTAGCTTGCGCACCTTAATAGGCGGCTTTTCGGTCTTTTCGCCATTGATAGGCTGACCTGTGATGCTATTTACAGCGGGGGCACCCGGCGGGGGTGCCATAATAATCTGAGTGGGCAATCCGTTACCCTCCTTTCCAATACTTATACTGTACCACATTTTTGGAGCATTACAAAATACTAAATGTCAAAAATGCCGTGAAGTCAATCACGCGCCCCTATTGTATTGAGGTGCGTGATTTTGGTAGGTATTTTAATTGTCGCCAAGGATGTGCTTGTCACACAGTTCGGAGTACTCTTCGAAAGTAAGTTCTCCATAGGCAAGCTGGCGCAGTAGCTCCTTGAGGTATGGGTCTGTATGCGTGTACCCAGCAAGGCCCATGCCAGCTTCCACAAAGGCAAGAGCCTCTTCTGGGGTTACTACTGGGTGTGCGGGCTTATCCGACTCATACACCGGGAAATTGTCGTTGTTATTCATGCAGAAATCTGTATTCCTTCCAGAGGTGAGGTTCGCCTGCAAACATACTCTCTTTAGTTATGCGGTATGTTTGCAGGCGAACTATTATATGTTGTCTAGCTAGTCGCTCCAAGAGCCACAGTCAGAGGAGCCAGAATCGTAAGATGAGCTGGAACTCCAAGATGAATCAGAGGAAGAGCAGTAATCACTGGATGAACTACTCGAAGAGCTGTAGATGGAAGAAGAATCATCATAGCTAGAGTAGCTATCGTCGTACCAGTCATTGCCACCTGGGTAGTAGCTACTAGAAGAACTACCGGATGAAGATGTACGGCGGACGGAATTGCGGCGGGTTGCCGCCGATGCGCCAGAGGCACGGGAGTTCTTCTTAAGGGCAGAATAACCGAAACGTGACATGACATCACTCCTTACTTTGAGGTGGGCGAGTTACGGACGTACTCTAGGTACCCACAGTATTTAGCATACGCTACCCCAAGGCTAACACTTTCCGTATTGGGGATAGCTTGGGAGATTCGATGCCGCATACTCTTATATTTTACCATTTCCGGGGCAGGATACACTATCCAAGTTGCCTTCGTCTTGGTGTATCTTCGGGTAATGTGAGCGAGGGGCTTATGGGGTTCTACTGTTGTATCGAAAACTGTGTAGATTTTCGGGTTGTTGGTGGGGACAAGTACTGTTTTGCTACTGTAGTTTGTTGCAATTGGTTGCCACGGTGTCCCTGCATGGCGCAGATGGTCTACGTCTGACGCTTTCATGGTACCCATGCACTCCTCCTCTCTATATGTTCGTTACAAGCATCTTTAGTGGCGACCGTTGCCTCCAGTTGCGATAATATTGTATGCCTCTAGCATATATGTTTCCCCAGCCTGTTTGGGTGCAATAAGGGATGCAAACATGACTAGGGACATGCCATTGCGGGTTTGGGCTTCGTGAACAAACTCGGTAGCTGTAGAACCAACCCGAACTAGAAGCGACAAATCGTTATCGTTTAGCTTAGCTAGGGCAGTTTCCGGTGGGCGCAATGCAACCGTACCCAACTCGTTATCGCCTGTCATAGGGAGGATGATAAACCTTGATGGTTTACCACCCTCCAACACTGTACACAGTGCCTCTATAGTGGTTGCTCCAATAAAAGGCTCTAGCATCGGCTCTGTGTGGTACATGTCGTGTTGCGATGTGCGGATACTCACAGGCAGGCGGTGACGTGTTAGGCGATGCGTTTTAACAGGTGTCCAATTGAGATTATCCATGTTGTTTGCTCGCATTTTCACCTTATGCACGTACCGGCTTGATGCCAGTGACCTTCTTAACTGCCTTACGCCATGCTGTCGCGTCAGTAGGGGTAGCTTTAGCAATAGCGCCAGAGCTATAGTTGCTCATAATTTCAGCATCTAGCATGGGTTCTAGACTGTTTGCAGTCATGAACTCGTAGGGGTGACCGGCGGGTAGCTTATGCACACTACTTTCGCCGCCCATAATTGCGTTGTACTGGATAGCCGCCGGGCGTGCCATAATGTACAGCGGCAGATAGAGGGCACAACGGCAAAAACTGCGATGGTTCACAGAGTCGAGGCAGAAAGTAGCTTGCCGCTGATTACTGTCTACAATCTCGCGACTTACTGCGAGTAGCGCTTCAACTGTTTCCGGCTGAAAGAACGTCTGCGACTTCTTATGGTTAATAAAGTCAGACACGTATCGGGTGCCTTCAATGACGGGTTCCTTATCCATGTCCGGGCGCTTCCCGCTCTGGTAGTCAAATGTCTTGCCCGGAACAGTGAAATTGATATTGCCGTCCAGTGTCGATTTTTCTAGGATAACGCCGTTAATGGTCACGTTTCCCTTAATGCGGCTCATGGTGACATATGCGCCGCCGCCCACCTTAATGTTTCCGCCCTTGAGTGAGGACGCTTCAATGTAGGCATTACCGATGGTGACCTTCCCCTTGGTGGACACGCCGCCATTGAGAAACGCTTCTTCTCCCACGTAGGTGTTGTCGCGAAGCACATACGGCTCTGCCTCATATGTAAGGCTTGAAAGGAGCCCTAGCTTTGAAAGGAAACCTAGCTCACTGGGCAGTGGAAAGCCTAATGAAGCAGGGTTTTCGATAACAGTATCATCAAGAACTACTGCTAGAGGGGCAGGCTGATTAGTGAAAGCTTCCGGGTTAAGGTCTACCGTTACGGGTCCACGTCGAATCTGCCCCTCCTTCTTGATAAGGTAAGGGTCTTCTTCACCTAGCGCCATCCAGGGTGCCTGAGATTCAGGGTTACTGTATAGGACAGGGTGCATACGTTCCTCAGGCTTACGGGTTGCGGCGTTATGCGTCTTGCGCGTAACGTAAGTAAGCGGAACGTCCTGCTCAGCCAGCTTATACAGAGCTGGCTGGATACCTTCGGGAATAACATAAGTGTTGGTGATGTAGCGCGGGGTAGCTACCGTGTACTTATAGTTGTTACCTTTAACAATGAAGCTCATATCTTGTCCTTGAATTAGTTAATTCCAGTCGTGGTACTCTGCCACGCCTAGTAATGCCAGAGTGATAATAATGATGAATGCAATGTAATGATGGTGCTTATGATTGGTGCTTTCTGTGCGTGGTTCTTCGCGCGTATATCTATTATTAAGCACGTTCCCTCCAAGGTGTCGATAGTTCGTTTAGGCATTACTTGTACAAGTACGCCGTGCGGGGCTTGAACCCGCGACCCAGGGATTATGAGTCCCTTGCTCTAACCGGCTGAGCTAACGGCGCAAAGTGGTCACTCTCAAAGAGCGCCACGATATAAAGTGTAGCACAAAAATACTGCTCTATGCAAAATTGTCGCTACCAGGTAAAGACAGGGGAAAGATTTTCCTCATCAAGCATGAGATGAGGCTCATATAAGGGATTGTGATGGTATGTTCCCATTGAGATTGTCGCGTCACGCACATCCTTGTAGGTTCCAGTAACCGTGGCTCCACCTGCAACGGTCATATTGCCACCTAGCGCACTAGTTCCACCCGTCTGACTGTACCCGTACTGCTGAGCATTGTCAGTAAGTAGGGATGTTCCGCGATGCACGGCATCCTCATATAGCATTGCATTACCTGACACTAGCGCGTTCACCATACATACAGCGTTATCGAAAACCATGCCGTCTTCGGCAACCCATGAGTTATTCCCCTGTGTGAGGTTATGTTCCGACTCAATCCACCCTCCCAGCTGTCCAGCTACAACATGTCGCTCAGGAATGTCTCGCGTTGCCCTAATTCGATGTACGGTAACTAGCTTGTTCTGCCAACGGGGGTGCATAAACTCTTTGGTGATGTCAGTCATCACATACTTGCGATGCTTGTTGAAGTTGTAGGTCACAAATTGTCCTTCTTGAGAGACTTCATTTATTGGTGCGCCACCTGCACACCTAGTAAGTCGAGTGTACCACATTTGAAAACGGCTCCTCGACCATTAGCTGGTATATGTGATACACTCAATATTGCAAACCGTTTAATAGTGCTGAAAGGAATTATGAAGAAACTTCAAGAACTATCACTTGCCCAGAAGGTCGCCGTTGCCATTGGACTCAATATGCCGGGGCTACTGTTTACTGCTTGGCTTGTCGCCAACAACGCCCTTAGGGTCGCCCCAGGCGACCTATATCTATTTACAGCCCATAATGGTCAAGAAGTTCACCTCATCATGTCAGCTACAGCATGGTTTATTGGCGAAGCTATTGCCGCCGTGCTACTCGTTGCCGCACTTGTGATAAAGGACTCTGTGCTCATTGTTTGGCGGAAAACTGTCGCGATACTGAAAATCGCTAAGACCGCCATTGTGGAGCTATTGGGTGTCGAGGCGCACGAGAACCCACTACGCAACTAAAAGCCCTTCAACGGGACATCTATGGCTCCTTAATAAACATTTTGGGCGAGGTACTGATTACAAAGTCAGTAGCTCGCCCAAAATGTTTGCCTGCTAGATATTGAACATGAACTTGAAGAACTTCTGCCCAAAGGATAGCTTCTCGCCATCTGCAACCTCTTGGGTGCCAGTAGCTACAACTGCTTCGTCAGCGGGTGGCTTTTCTTCTTTGGCTTGTTTCTTCAATTTCTCTGCCTCAGCACGTATCTGTGCAATCTGCCGCTCCTCCAAGTCCCAGAACCACCGCTCCCAAAGAGGGTACGTTCCGTAAGGCGCAACCTGCGAGTCGGGAGGGTACACTTCCACCGGCTCTTCCTTATCGCCATCAAGTCGTGCGTAAGGGATAGGTAAATTGTCCATGTACGCCATCATAATCTCCCTCTCGCGAGGTGCATATGAGCGATAAGGGACAGTGATGACAAGGTGGGGGTCATCATCGCCAGTTAAAATCGTTGGAGTATCTTTTGATACAGAATCTTGAATAACAAAGTACCCTGTTCTCTGTAGAGCCTCGCTAACCTTATCCATCTTCGAGTAATTGGCACGAGAGATAGATTTGGGGACATCAAACCCATCACCTGTCACAGTCGCAAGCTTCAAAGGCGGGTATTCGCGTGACTTAAATTCCCAAAAATCACCATCAACCTCGACACTTTTATGCGACGGGGCACGCTCCATTAAATAAGCGGGCACGTCCAGCTGTGGTGATTCTACAATAAGATGAGCATATCCTTTATGCAGTAGGAGGCACGAGTCGCAGTCATCTTTAGAACAATTATGACGTGCGAGGCGAAGCTCAACTGTCGCACTAGAAGAATCAATTTTATTTAGTGAATCCAGGTCAAGATACTGGTTAGGTAACTTGTATTTAGAGTCCCAAAACGCTTTTACGGACTCATCAGTAGGGTTACCCTCCCAGTCATTCACTTGGGATTGCCACGCCAGGTCAAGCCACTCCCAATGCTGTAGCAGACTTGCGAAGCTGACAAACAGCGGTGCGTATCGTGTGCCAGTCCTAGCAAGTTCTTCGGAAATATTGTCAGTCATACCAGAAATTGTACTACAGGACAGTGACAGAGAAGTAGCGCGCTACGGGCATAATTTGGAGCCAGCGGCGCGCTACTTCCCTACAAGTAAAAGAATTTAATTATTAACACGGTCAGTAAGAGTCACCCATACCGGGTAAGCAATCATACCGTCATCATCCTGCAACACCTCAAACTCGGGGTCAGTAATCGCAGAAATGGTGCTGAACTTGCTATCAACCCTAGTAAACGGGTAGCTACCCTTAGCGTCAGCAATCCCCTTCGCATGTGACGCAATACACAGGGAGCCATCTGCTTCGAAAAGAGCGTTATGGGGGAGGCTCTTAGTGAGACGCATGATAGGGGCGTGACCGCGAGGCATATCGTCAATAGTCAGCGGCGGCTTGCCTAATACTACAAAAGTGTTATGGGTGTCCTTCTGCTTTGTGTCACATACGACCCAGCCGGAGAGAGATAGTGCGTCCTTACGCACGTATGGCACAGTCGCCACCTTGACCGGAGTGATAAATACCAGGTCGCCCTCGCTGTAGAACTTCTCGTTGAGAGTAACCGTTCCATCTGTGTCTACCTGGCGTGAGTCATGCAGACCTACAATGCGGGCGATAGTCGAGGTGCCTGAATGAATGATTCCAGGGTTTGAGAACATGATGCCCTTCACCAGGTGATACACCTTATCATTCAGATTAGCGCCCGTAACCTCACCAAAACCCTTCTTGCTACCGTTCTGGGGAATGTTGGCTAGTAGCGAAGCCTGACTATCTGAGGCATCAGGAAGGGCAAGCAGATGCCTCTTAATAGCGTACTCGCCTTCACTGGCAGGTGTGAGAACGGTTAGCACCGCCGCCGCCTCAGCAGAGATATTCGACACTTCTGCGTACTTATTTACCGTCATTGATTCGCTCCTTATCCAGAGTGTCAAAATGGATGTTCATGGACTCTACTAGCCCATTAGTGATAGACAGAGCCTTTTCCCAATCCTTGTGGAACTTATAGATAGGTTCAAGACCCATTTCTGCCCTCGCCTTGCCGCTATCGGAGACACCCTCAATGACATCAGCAACACGGTATAGGGAGCCAGCGATACCCTGCGAACCAATCTTACTGTACACAGGATGCAGATTCAGCGCTTCCCACATTCTAGAACGATAATTGTTAGTAGAATCGTTAGGCGGGTAAGAAACGTAGTTGTTACTTAATGCAGTGGGGACAACTAGAACTTCTAATTCCTTATCACGCCTTGGTAACGGGTTAGGGTACGCTTCAATGATGGCGCTTACGGTATCTTCCGACCACAACATAGGCGGCATGGTTCGTTTAGCGCCCTTACTCATACGCAGGGTCACAGCATCAGGACGGTACAGGTTTGTGATAGCGTCGGGGGTAAGTGTATTATCGCCGTTAAGGTCTTCGCGGCTATCTTGGATGCGCGCCATCACAGCCTTTGCGTTATACATCTTCGGTAGGGCGGCAATTTTGTCACGGTCTGCTGGACGCTTGCGGTTTGCGGGGGTAGTTACATTTTCATCTAGGAAACCCATGATTTTCTCTCCTCTGGCTAGTTCTTGGTGTGGGTTTTAATAACAGGGGCGAAGCACCAATCGTTTAGGATTTCGTATGCCGTCTCAGTATGTCGAATGAGGCTCGCCTCAGCTTTCTGACGAGATACATTAATCAGATGCTCTACAGGCTTATTGAAGGTGAGGTACCTCAAATCCTTCACCAGTAGGGGTGAAGTTTCGCGAAGCTCCGTAATATAGCGGTGCCTTCGCTTGATGACATTTAAAGCGAGGGTTACATTATCTGCATTAGGCATCTTCGTGCTCCTCCTGCGCAGAAGCAACCTCGAAGAGGATGCGGTGGTGGGAAGCGCCCTTCTTAAGAGTGGAACGCTCATGTCCAACAGCGGTCATCTTGTACTCGCCGTTAGTCTTAATACTAAAAGCCTCGATGAGGGGATTTAGCATGTCGTACTCAAACTGCCAGGTGTGAATCTCGCTACCGACAGACCACGTGCCCTTAAACGCGCCGTAAGCGGCGGCGTACACTTCACGGGGAAGCGGTTTTGTCACGCCGGGGGTTGGTGCGCATTCTTCGAAACGGGCACTCATAATATGACCATAGTCAGCAATCACACACTCAGCAACCACATAGTTGATGAAATTAATATCGTTAATTGCCATAGTTCCCTTCCTCCTGAATCTTCTTGTGAATTGTCAGGGCTTCATTAGTCTGAGCCTGTAGAACCTTTGAAGCTTCGACAACGGCTTCCTGTAGCGCGGCTTCTGCTAGGGCAAGCCCCTTAGCGGTGTCGCCTTCCTGAATGGACTTACGGATAAGGTCGCTAATCTGCTGAACACGTTCAGCGCTAACTCCTCGCTCCATAAGGGCACGGGCATGACCTTCCCAAATCTTAACGCGCGCATCCGCTACAAGATTGGAGAAATGTTCCTCTAGTAGCCGCTGAGCGTCATACTTGTTTTCCACATCAAAGATAAGAACAGTGAGCAAAGTAGTCTCAGTCTCAGGCTCTTCCGTATGGAACACTAGATGGTGGTTACCGTTCTTTTCTTTGCGACTCTTGATAACTCCCACTACTTCACCAGTATCAATGTTCTTAATGGTGTGACCGTCAGGGGTGTGCAGGAGTGCGGGGTAATGTTCCTGCCCAGGGTGAGTAATGAAGTGCGCGAACAAATCTGCGATATGCGGCGGCACCTTCGGGTTAGTATTCTCCGAATGGATGGCTAGGTAGCTACCTGCGGGAATGTCTACCTGTTCACGAGTGGCGATAGGGATAGTCTGCATGTTCCTTCTATAACATTCAAAAAAATATATTACAAAGATAGTATATCACATATTGTATGGCATATGCAACCGTTTGCCTGTGGGGTGTGAGGAATTTATTGCACCCCACATGTGGGCATGAAATTGACATCCTGACATGCTCAGTTCGTGCATAAATAATGCCTTGCGGTTGTGCAGAACGAGGGTAGGCGGCTGTTGTCGGCTTTATTGGCATTGCGTTCATGGCTTAATATTGATAATATTGGATACATTAGCAGTAGCTCAATGATACCAGGAAGGAGGGTGTGTTGGCGAGGAATCAGACCTATAGGGCGTTCGCGGTGCGCCCTACCCATGTTCTAAACCTGGGCGGCGAACTACTGGATAGCGCGCCTGTCATGACAAAGCTTGCCGCTGAGGTGCGCAGTATCTCCGCTTATGCAACCTATACGGTTCGTAACGATGCGAAGCTTGCGGCTGACCTGGCTCAGGTTACTGTCCCTCAGCCTGCGGTTGCTGGTCGTCGCGCTGGCGTTAATATTCCCCCCGAACTGGTGGTGAAGGGTGAGTTGCGTAAAAATAAGGCGGGTAAGCTTGTAGAGGAAAAGGTTTTTGGTAAATCGCGTAAGGAGAAGCTGTTTAGGCATCGCGTGGTTACTGAGCATCGTTCCTGGCAGGAGCGCATCAAAGCCGCAAACGGCGAAAGTAGTAAGTATGTTTCGCAGGGCTGGAAGCGTACCATAAATGCTTCTCCTCCGTCGTATGGCGAGGATACCGTCAATCTTGGCGCTGTCGATAAGCAGTATGCGGTCATTGAGAGTAACCCGTTTAAGGACGGCGAGATTATCCTTAAATTGGTGATTCAAGGCAAGTGGTATCGGTTAATTTTCCCCTTCGATAACTCGCGCTTTATTGAGGGAAAAGTTACTTTGCCAGTTATTAAAGTTGAGAACAATCAACCTGTTTTCATTTTCGCTGTCGTTACTGATAACCCTATCGTTCAGTTTTCTGGCGATTACGTTGTTGGCGTGGATGTTGGCATCAATGATTACGCTACCGTTGTTGTTCGCAATAGTGCCACTGGTCAAATAGTGCGTAAAACCACCCTCTCACAGCGTGTCCATTCGCTCTGGAACAGTGTTCGCGCGTCTGAGAAGCAGGTAAAACAGCTCAACAAGAAGGCAGACAAGCTCATCTACCAGCGTCAGGCGCACATGTCTGCGATTGATGAAGCTCAGTTTCACCGCGAGGCGGCTTCTCGTAAGAAACGTGAATTGGCGATTCTTGCCGCGCAAGAAATTGCCTATTTGTCGTACTCTTACGGCAATGCTGTAGTTGCGGTGGAAGACCTCGGCTGGATTCGCAATACTATGCAAAATGGCAGGTGGAATCGCGGTGCTTTCGTGCAGTGGCTTACTCACTATGTCACCCAAAATGGCGGCTGGGTTGTTGCCGTGAATGCGTCTAATACATCCCAGGTGTGCCATGTGTGTGGCTCCAAGGTCACGCACCCTGAGCATAAGGTTTCTGTCTGCCCTAAGCATGGAGCGTTAGATAGGGATGTTAATGCCGCCGCGAATATTGCCGCCCGCGCCGTAGCCAGGGTTGAGAAAGCCCGTAAGACTCGCACCAAGAATCGGAAACTACAGCCTCAGGCTCAACTCAAGACCCCGCCCACCCGCGAAACCCTAAAGTATCCTGGCAGGGACAGGACTAAGCACGCTCCTACGCCAAAAATGAAGAAGCACCCCCGAGTTGTGAGGGAGGTGAATCTCCCCTTTAGCCCCGCTAGGGTCAATATGACCACCGTACTAGCGGACTGGGACGCATCCGGCATCCTGGAGACCGATATGGCGGCTATCAATCTGGGCAACGTAACCTGCGAATGTATGTTATGTAGCCTAAATTGATACGGTCGTCGCTGTGAACCAGCTGTGCGGAACGTCGTAGCGCGCCTACCTAAGGTTAGGTCGAGTTCTTTTACCCAGTCGCTTGCGTCACGACGAATCGGTGTGTATCGCCAATCAAGAGGGATGTCTTTAGACTCATCGGTGTCAAGTACGGTTTCCTCGGGTGTGGGTGCGAGGTCTAGCCAGAAACCATAACCATAATTATCTTCATCCTCTTCCTCAGGAAGTTCATCAACTGCATATCCCTCCGCCTCACCCTCATCCTTGCTTAAAATATGTATGATGAGGAGGAATAGGAGTGCTAGTAGAAGCGCGATACTGATGATTACAGCATTGACCGTGGTCACATCGTTGCCATTAAGCCAATCCAACATTGCACATTCACTGTTCGCGAGTGTTGCGCTTAAGCTTTTCTACCCGACGCTGAGCACCGCTTTTAGGGTGAATCTTGAGGTGTAGGTGGTATGCGCCGTTAGTGAGAGCCTTGTCGCTAGGGTTGTTGCTGGTGATAGGTGTTTCAATGCGAGACACTTCGGTTCGGTTCGCTAGAGCAACTTTATCTAGGACACCCGCAAAGGCGGAAAGTTCGTAAGGTGCTTCACGCCCGTGGTCAGCAACGGCGGTGTAAGGGTTAGTGGTGAACTTAATCGGGTACGATGCGCCCCGCACATTGGTGGTCAGTAGGCTGTTTCGCTTGTTCTTGAGGCGCAAGCTAATGGTGTAGCGGTTGCTGTATGCGTTATATGCCGCCGTATAGGTTACCTTGATACCCTTTTCCTTAACTTCCTTGAGGGTTGCTTCTACGGCTCGGAAATACTCACGCATATTGTGCCCTGCGTACCAGTCGGGGTATGCTAGGGTTGCTTCTACACCCAGTTCGCGAGGCTCCTTCTTGGAGGTCTTATTTGCGTACTGAGGGCGACTCTTTGGCGGTCGCGGCTTGGGTGCGGTCTTTGCCATAATAAGCGGGGTGGGGGTCATAAGGTTTCTCCTTTAGATTAGTTGTTTTATTGAGAGGTTACGTTTAGTGCCTCACTCTTTCATGTATTAATTAAAGTGTACCACATATTATGGAGGGGTACAAATGGGGGTGCCAGGTAAGTCGCCCAACACCCCCATTTTCAATACATTTAATCCGACTTAGATGCCTTTGCCAGTTAGCTCATTCATAAGAGCATCAGCGGTTTCCTTGGTGTACAGCAAACTAGGAAGCTTAATAGGCTCCACACCCTTAGCATTAAATCGGACAATCTTCACCATCTCAGCCTTATGCTTCTTAATGGCATCGACCACAATATCCTCACCCTGATTCTCTGCAATAGTGCGCAAGGGGCGACTCAGGGCGTACATAGTGGTAGGCTTAGTGGCGGGGAAAACCTCACGTGCCCGTTCAACCCACTCATCAGACGGCTTCTTCTTATCACCCTCAGCACGAATCCAAGAACGAATCATAGTGTACTGCTCTGCCGTGTATAGCGGAGAAGTCGGCACACCCTTACGCCACGCAAAATCATAAGTCAGCGAACGACCAGCCGCCTTCAATAGCGCCTCTACGCGAGGACGGACATCAGCGGCAAGGAACACAGGGAGCTTACCAGTACCACCCAAGGCACGGTGACGCTCAGGGGAAAGATACAAAGAACGGCAAAGAAGCTCATTACTGTAAACCACAGCAGGCTTCTCAACAACAGCACCATCAAGGGAAGGGACTAGAGTGAAATCGGCAGGCGGCTCATCACTCTTAGGCGCATTTAAAGCCAAAGCGCGGGCACCCTTAGGCTGAGCCTCCGCAAACTTAATAAAGTCCTCCAACTCACCCTTCTCAATAGCATTCTTATAACCAGGGTGAGAATCGCGGTACATCGTCACAAGAGTGTTAAGCATTGCAACGCCGCCTAGATGACTATAGTTCGCGGCAAGGTTGCCCACCGAATAGAAGACCTTAGTCTTAACCGGCGCATAGAAGATACTACGACCAGTGCCAATAAGGTAGTTCTCATCCACACTACCCAAATCAACCAGACTGTGAACAGCACCAGTTGAGCCTACAACATACTGACCAGTGATAGCTACGCCCTCGATAATGACAGGGGTCTTCTCGGAAGCAGTCAGGGTCAGATGCTCTACAGTCGCACTATCTACAGGGCTAAGAGTTGTAGTGCGGTAATGATTCTCGTCAATAACGACATGCTGTGGCGACGGGGTAGAAAAAGCATAAGGGAACCCAAGCAGTTCCTTGTAATATGCAGACAGGTTGTAAAATTCGGTGCCGGTTTCCTGATTCTTACGGGCGGCAACAATATTACCTCGGACGGTTGCATCCAGCGGAGTTTCGAGAGTTCGCTTAACAGTGGTTTCCATATTTTAATATCTCCTTGTATATGCGGGCTGACTCAGCACCCTATATGCGGAATGTAGTCAGCCTAGTAGAATAAATTTATTTATAGTATATCACATATTTTGCGTATTGTAAAGCTTTTACGCCGCAACAGATTCACGCGGCAATACATAAGCCCGAACGGGCGGCAAGTTAAACTTAGTCTTAGCGGGGGAAACCAGTGCGCGTACATCCTCAACCGACCGACGAAGCTCAGTAGACGGCGAACGCAAATCACCATCCATCTTCAAAATCTTCTGAAACTCATCATTGAGTCCATCCACAAAAACCTGAGTAATCAAAGCTCGATGCTCAGCAGTCACCAACTGCCCATAGAGAGTCATCAACTTCTCATTCTTCTTACTCAGAACAGCAATATTGGCAGTATGAATGCCGGACGCATCCAACAGAAGGCGAGTCTTCTGAGTTCGCTCCTCAGACTCAGGGTAATTAAACAGCAAGGGGGTAAGAGTATTGATGAGAATATTGTTATTGCGAGTATTCTCGGTAGCAATACGATTCTTAACCTTATTCATCTCTCGATACACAGGTGCCTTAAGAGACTGGAGCTGAGTGCGAGGGGAAGAGGTACGGGCGTAGGGGCGCATAAGGCTTGTAATTCCTTCTTGTAGATTAATAAACTAATGTATTAACTAAAGTGTACCACATATTTAGTTGGCTTGCAAAAAAGGTAGCAGAAAGACCCCCTCACCCGAAGGTAAGAGGGTCTTTACCACAGAAAGGCATTCATCAGTCATGAATGTTGTTTACAGAAGAGTGAAACCTTTAAAAACCTCTTCTGATACCCACATCCCAGAAAGACTTGGGACACGGTTTTACGCCGTTACAGGAGTGCGCCAGGTGGGACTTGAACCCACACTCCGAAGGAACCTGATTTTGAGTCAGGCGCGTCTGCCAATTCCGCCACAAGCGCTAGAAGAGAGGCTTCAAAAAGAGCGCTTCAAAGCCCCTCCGATACACAGTCATCCACAATGCGTAAATAGTAGTTTAATATGGATATTTTGCCACCTAAGCAGTGGTGCGAAGGGCGTTTATCCTCGCACCCCTTGTGGATAACACTAGTCTAGCACACTCAAAAGGCTATTTCACTTCAAAACAACTATTTTTAATGTGAAACACACCACGTTTCCAGTGTGTGTCCGCCTAGTTCACCATGAACACCTTAGCCGTGGCGCGCGGCTGTTCAATAATAATAGGCATAGCATAAACCCCCGAAGCGGAATCATAAGCGTACCTTCCGTCAGAATAAAGCGCGCCACCGATAGTAAACTCATCGCCGTTACCCTTAAACGTGCCATCCTGAATGATGGACATAAAAGTAGCACCAACAGCACCCTCAGCAGGAGAATACGCCATAACCATACGCTTAAAGGTGTCTTTAAAGACGGGAACCAGCGGCACGTAAGGCAAAGAATCAGCCTCCCCAAAAGGAGCACCAAAGCCCAACCCTAACTCAAGACCTGTAGCCGGATTCATGCGCCACTGCAACCAACCCACATGCGCCCACCCAGGACGACCCACAGACACCGGGTTAATAGCCTCAGAATCCTTCCGATAAAGAACCTTCACCGCATCCGAAACCATAAAGTCAGCAGAAACCCCAACAACATGTGCTTTCACAGCCTCTTGAGGCATCAAACCATAGTTACCCAACACATACTGGGCGGTCACCTCACGCCCATTATTCTTGCCACGAAGCTTCCTAGCAACACCAATAGGCAAAGCATCAGTATAAGCAGACATGAACGCAGTACCTCGCTCAACCAGCACCTCAGCACACACTACAGACAGACGCTCACGCGAAGTCGAAGAGGAACGCTTACAAACCTCATCCCACACACTAGCCACAATACGGTCATGCGCAGGAAGGATAGCCCGACCAACACCATCAGGCGTGGTCACCGCAAACACAATCCCAGAAAGAACCGGAACACCATCCAAATCCTCAAACAAGAACAGGAACTCAGACGACGAACCTAACACAAAATTAGCCAACCCCTCCAACGAATCCAACGTAGGCTCAGACACGAAATGACTCGTATCCACCCGGTCAAACTCATTCAAATCCTCCAAAGGAACAATATTGTACACCTGACCATCAACAGGCGAACTAGCAACATTCGGGTCCTTCATGAACGACGAAGACAACAAAAACCTCCCAAAACAAAAAAAGAATAAGGTGCATCACCGAACCCCAAAAAGGGAACAAGCAACACACCTTATTCTAACACCCCACAGCATAAACCCACACCCCCGAAAGCGGGTAGGGCACTAATGTAGGACAGTCACCACCGGCATCGCATACAACTGCGCCGCCTCATCATAATAAGCACGACCATCATCATACAAAGGAGCAACCCACTCAACATTACCGAAACGACTATTCCTAAACGAACCAGCAACCCTAACACCAACATCCTCAACACGACCAACACCAGCAATAAGCCCACTAAACAACCCCGCAACACCACCAAGCGGAACATCCATCACCGGCGAACCACCTCCACGCGGGTCACCCAAAACATAACCCCACTCAACACCATCCGCCGAAGCCCACCAACAAAACCAACCAACCATAGCACCCTCAACACCAACATACTCACGCGCCACCGGACTCACATCCCCCACAGAACCAACAGCCTCACCAACAGAAACCGAAGCAGACAAATCAACACGCACATTATGCGCAATCACACACACAAACTCACCACCATCAAAAGACTCCACCTCCAAACCCACCAACGACGGGTCACCCAAAATAAAATCAACACCATCCGACTCACCAACCCTCAACAAATCCAAACCACCAGACTCACCAACCCCAACAAACAAACACCCCTCACTCAAAACCTCACCATACAACCCACGCCCAACCTCACTAAAATTATCCTCCACAGAATAAACCCTAGAACCACCCAACACCTCCAACACAGGCTCCTGCCCAAAACAAACCACCCCACGACCATTACCAACACCACCAACACCACGACCACTCACACCAACACACACCACACCATCCAAAACAAACCCACCACCCACAGGCTTAAACAAAAACAACACATGCCCCGGCAACCCAAACTCACAACTAACCAGACGCGAAACATCAACACCACCAGACGGCGCACCCAACGAAGCCTCCAACTCAGCAATCACATCAGCATCAGAAAGCCCCGACTCCCTAAAAGCACCACCCTCAACAGGCTCACCATCACCAGAACCACCAAAAATGCCCCTCAACCAATCAAAAGCCACAACAACCTCCAAAAAAATAGTAGAAAAAGATAGAAAAAAGGGGGCAACGTCAAGACCCGACGCAACCCCACCACCAGTCTACCACACCAACCCGCCCAAAACCCGGAAAACACACAAAAAGGAGCCTGCCACACAAAAGTATGACAAGCTCCCCAAAAAGGCTATTTACAAGATATTTAAAGCCCCATCGCGCCCAAAACAGCCTTAACATAGCGCATACGCGCCCCCAAATCGCCAGGCACCCACAATGGCGACTCAGACCCCAAAGTCACCACAACAGGCAAAGAATACAAACCCTTACCAGCATCATAACAAACACGATTAGCATTAAACAAAGGGGACTTAATAGTGACAAAAACAGAAGTGAAATTAGTGAACATTTTCGTCACCAAACGATAACCATACTCCTCAACCGGGACACCCACAAGCTGAGGAGCGCCCTTAATAAACGGCAACCCCACAGTCGGGAACCCATTTAGCGTCGGGTCACCAGCCACAAGATGCACATCCCCAACACGACCACCATCATCAACACCCCACAGCAACCACGCGACATAAGCATTGTCGCCAGCACCATCAACCCCCTGACTCAGCGCGCGGGAGTCCACACCAACGTCACCAAGGTCGCCCAACACAGAACCCACACCCTTAAGGGAACTAATCTTACTAACACCAGAAACAGTGTACCCGAAATAGTTACCCTCGTTATACCAAGGGACAGACACACCCGCCGCATCCAAAAACTCAAACGCATCAGGCACAGCACATGCGCCCTCAGCAGATTCAAACGCAGTAAAAGCAAAACCATTGCGCAAATCACCACCATAACCCAGCGGCACACCAGAATTAGACAACCAGGACGCAACCTTCAACGCATGTGAGGCGTAATCACCACCCTGCACAGGAACACTCTCAACGACACGCTCAACAAGCGAACCAGAGGCAACACCTGGAATAATACCCTGACCATCAACACCACCCGCAAAAGTAGCAGGGTCGGCAGAAACAGTGAAAACGCCCACCAACTGCGCACCAGCAGAGACAACATCACGCTTATAAATCAATACCATACGCGCCGCCGCACTCGGAATAGACGGATTCAATACATCCATCACGTCACCAGGCAAAAATGACTCCCCCAAAGAAATAGACTGAACCTTGCCAGAACCAACAGGGGACACATCCTCGCAAACAAACATTCTATGAAAACCTTTCAACTAAAAAATATGTGGTACACCAATTATACAACAAAAACGCCCTCACCGGCAAAAACCAGCAAGGGCGTAACACAATATTAAAAGCTCCCCCGGAAGGACTCGAACCTACAACCTCCCGATTAACAGTCGGGCGCATCTGCCAATTGAGCTACAAGGGAACAATGTGAAATAGTAATTATATTTACGGGAAATACTCGCTGAGGGCGCAACCCTCTGAGCCGCCCCCTACAAAGGGTGGGTCTGCCATTTTGCCAGACGGTGACCCTCGAATCAGCCTAAGCTAATTTTCCTGGTCTTGACAGGCAACCCAAAGGCTACCCATCCGTTTAGATTAGCCACCTCTCCCAGTCCCTCACAGGCGAGGTGAGTAAACACACCCAAAAGGAATGTGCTACGTGCGCCCTGCCGGACTCGAACCGGCGACCCACGGATTAAGAGTCCGTTGCTCTACCAACTGAGCTAAAAGCGCAAAACACACGCAACAAAAACCGCGCATGAACGTACCCCCGACGGGACTCGAACCCGTACCACCCACCTTGAGAAAGTGGCATCCTGACCAATTAGACCACGGGGGCATATGTTGTGAATATATAAAAGGGTTATTGTGAGTCACCCCACGCATACAAGGGAAAACGTAAACGCTAATAGGCTTGACGTTAGAGCCATCCCCGCGTGTACGGGGAAAATCCTTATTGACAAGGATAAACACCTCGCCAACCCACATTTCCCATTCACTTTATGCGGTAGATGAGCCAAAGTTTTACTTTGACGGTGACCCTCAAACTGACCGAAGCCAGCTTTCCTGGTCTTGGCAGGCAACCAAAGCCACCCACCCGTTTAGATTAACCACCTCTCCCAGTCCCTCACAGGCGAGGTGTTGCGACACACCTTGAGGCATATAGCGTGCCCCAGGCAGGATTCGAACCTGCGACCAATCGCTTAGAAGGCGACTGCTCTATCCCCTGAGCTACTAGGGCAAAAAGGTATGGAATTGTACATATTAGCGGTGAGTCATCCCCGCGTATACAGGGAAAACCCCGCCTGACTTTTTTGTCGAGCCATCCCCATGTGTACGGGAAAGCGCTTCTCATCGCGCGTGAAAGGAGCCACCCCCGCATATACGGGGGAAACGATTCCTGACTAGGGCAAATAACCCGTCAAGTCGCGAAATGCAATCACTTTCACTTTCCCCTACGTGGGCTGGGTCTAGTGTTTCACTAGACGGTGACCCTCAAGCAGGTTACCCCGCTATCCTGGTCTTGACAGGCAACCGAAACCACCTATCCGTTTAGATTAGCCACCTCTCCCGTCCCTCACAGGCGAGGTGAGTGAACACACTTTAAAAGAATGTGCTACGTATCCCAGGCGGGAATCGAACCCGCGACCATTCGCTTAGGAGGCGACTACTCTATCCACTGAGCTACTGGGACTAAAAGGTATGGAATTATATATAGCGGTACCAACATATGAGCCATTTCCACGCACACAGGGAAACCGCCCTGATTTGAATGTGCTCTTGACCTTCGGGTGGAGCCATCCCCTACGTGGGTTGGGTCTAATATTTTATTAGACGGTGACCCTCAAGCAGGTTGCCCCGCCATCCTGGTCTTGACAGGTAGCCGATGCCACCTATCCGTTTAGATTTACCACCTCTCCCGTCTCTCACAGGCGAGGTATATAATGCACAATGTGCATCGTACCCCCGACGGGAATCGAACCCGCTCCTCTACCTTGAAAGGGTAGTATCCTAGCCGTTAGACCACGGGGGCATATGTTGTGGTTATATTTTGATAGATTCATTTCCCGTGTGCATTAGGGAAAAATAGATGCTTGCTTGTGGCGCAAGCTATAGCGGTGAGCCAACTCCGTGCATATAGGGCTAGGTTAAACACCTAGTCAAGCGGCGAAAATAATTCACTCCGCTCCTTTAAGAGCCATCCCTTATGTGGGTTGGGTCTGAGTGTTTCACCAGACGGTGACCCTCAAGCAGGTTGCCCCGCCATCCTGGTCTTGACAGGTAGCCGATGCCACCTATCCGTTTAGATTTACCACCTCTCCCGTCTCTCACAGGCGAGGTATATAACACACTACCATAATAGGTGCTGTTACGTGCTCCCCGCAGGATTTGAACCTGCCACCTCCGCGTTCGTAGCGCGGCGTTCTATCCAGACTGAACTAGGGGAGCGGGGTGTGTGACGGGAATCGCACCCGCTACTACTTGCGCCACAAGCAAGCGCCTCGCTATCCGGCTTCACACACAGTGCCCTTGGGTGGACTTGAACCACCGGCATCCGCCTTATCAGAGCGGCACTCTAACCAGCTGAGTTACAAGGGCTTAGACTGACTATTTAGGCGGTCAGTGCGCCATATAAGCGGTCTGTACGGGGCTCGAACCCGCGACCTCCGCCGTGACAGGGCGGTGCTCTAACCAACACTGAGCTAACAGACCATGAGAGTACCCCCGCTAAGGGGTACCCTTATCTTGCGTTTCAACCAGGGAGCTACCCTCGGGTACGTGCGCAAGAACACCCACCCGTATATGGTTAAGCCAGCTACCGGCACCATCCAGACGCTCTAATAACACCGAGCTACACGTGCAATGTGGCACGTGGCAGGATTTTAACCTACGACCTTCTGGATAATGTACATCCGGTGTATCACGAAAGGATTAGCTACACCCTCTCATGCTACGTGCGCCCTGCGGGGCTCGAACCCGCGACCCGAGGATTAAAAGTCCACTGCTCTACCGGCTGAGCTAAAGGCGCTTATGAGCTACCCCCGAATGTAGGGGGGGGGATAAATTGTATACTAGTGTATGGGAATTGTGGTTTTTGAACCTTCCCGCTATGGAGCCATCCCCGCGTGGGTTGGGTCTGACATTTTGCCAGACGGTGACCCTCAAGCTAGTTACCTAGCCATCCTGGTCTTGACAGGCAACCGAAGGTACCTATCCGTTTTCACTCTCTCCCGTCTCTCACAGGCGAGAGGAATAGCCAAAGAAGCTATACGTGGACGGTACGGGACTTGAACCCGTAACCTTCTGCGTGCAAAACAGATGCTCTCCCAATTGAGCTAACCGCCCATATAAAGTAAACAGTAAAACTATCTACTTTAGCGAGCCTCCTGCCGGAATCGAACCGGCGACCTTTTGTTTACAAGACAAACGCTCTACCAATTGAGCTAAGGAGGCAAAATATTTCATTCAATTAAGAAATAACGTATCGGTTTTTCAGGTTTCCCCGAACCATATATAGCAAGTGTACCACACGTTTTCTGTACTATGCAAGCCGTTTTTATGTTACCTCTATCACACAGGAGGTTATGGCGAACCACGCCTGCGTGTACGGGAAAACACGGTGATGTTGTCGCCAATGAGGGCGGTTAGGAGCCATCCCCGCGTGGGTTGGGTCTGACATTTTGCCAGACGGTGACCCTCAAGCTAGTTACCTAGCCATCCTGGTCTTGACAGGCAACCGAAGGTACCTATCCGTTTAGATTATCCACCTCTCCCAGTCCCTCACAGGCGAGGTATATAACACATCAAAGAGAACGTGTTACGTGGGCAGTGCGGGACTTGAACCCGCAACACTCGGCGTGTAAAGCCGATGCTCTACCAATTGAGCTAACCGCCCATCGCCTCAACAAAAAGCTGAGACAATAACATCACACATAGGTGATGTAAGCTCCCCAGACTGGACTCGAACCAGTAACCTAGCGATTAACAGTCGCCCGCTCTGCCAATTGAGCTACAAGGGAATAAGCCTCCCAATATAAGGAGGTTGCGTGCGCCAGGTGGGACTCGAACCCACACTCCGAAGAAGCAGATTTTAAGTCTGCCGCGTCTGCCGATTCCGCCACAAGCGCCTAAAGCGTAAGTACAATAAGCATACCACACTAGTGCCTACTCTTACAAAAAAGAGTGAGAAAAAATCAGAAAGCCCGAAGTCTCCCCCATTGCAATAAGGATGCCCCAAAAAAGTTGCCCTAATGGGACTAACGAGCCATCCCTGTGTGTACAGGGAATACTGTGACTGTAGTCGCGTGTGAGCCATCCCCGCGCATACAGGGAAAACACTTCCTGACTAGGCTAAACACCCGGTCGAGTCGTAAAAGCGATTCGCTTTGCGTATTTCCCTCACGTGGGTTGGGTCTGACATTTTGCCAGACGGTGACCCTCAAGTAGGTTACCCCACTATCCTGGTCTTGACAGGTAACCGAAGCTACCCATCCGTTTTCACTCTCTCCCGTCTCTCACAGGCGAGAGGCAACCCACTATTGTAAAAATAGGTGGGATTACGTGCTTCCGACCGGATTTGAACCGGCGCGCGGGCACTCTCATGCACCGCAAGCGCTCCCATAGCCGTTATGTGCAGAAGGCTCATGAAAGACGCTCCCCTTAACCTAGCTTGGATACGGAAGCGGGCACCCACATGCACTTGTGGACACCAAGTACGCCCGGTGGGACTCGAACCCACACGCCGTGAAGCACAAGAACCTAAATCTTGGGTGTCTACCAATTCCACCACGGGCGCTTAACTATTTAACTACTAAATAGTAACGCAAAGAATGATTTCCTTGCGCGAGAGGCGTACACGGGAATCGAACCCGTATCATCTGCTTGGAAGGCAGAGGTTTTACCACTAAACTAGTACGCCATAATAATTACTACAACAACTATAGCATATATAGAAGATTGTAGCTAAACACACTCTACTAGCGTGTTACGTGCCGCCGGAGGGATTCGAACCCCCGAAATCGAATGATGCCTGATTTACAGTCAGGTGCCTTTAGCCTCTTGGATACGACGGCTTGTAATAAATAGTTTGTTTTATGAGGTTTTCAATGAGCTTTACGTCGGTGACTTTTTCAAACCCCCGCGTCCTATATATCAAGTGTACCACATGTTTTTCATGGTTTGCAACTCAATTTTATGTTATCTATGTCACAGATATAGAGAGAAACAAACATGATACCGACAAGTTGAGCCGAGACATCGCGTATATAGGAGTATTACAGAGAAGCATCCGGGCAGTCGTACTGAGAGCCATCTCGAGCCATCTCTGCGTGTGCATGAGATAGGGTGGACCTACTCGATATTGTAGCCGCCTCATATAACGCGAGTTGGGTCTAAGTATTCTACTAGACGGTAACCCTCAAGCTAACCGAAGTCAGCTATCCTGGTCTTGATAGGTAACCGAAGCCGCCTATCCGTTTAGATTAGCCACCTCTCCCATCTCTCACAGGCGAGGTGAGTGAACACAACTCAAAAGAAGAAGTGTTACGTGCCCCCTGCCCATGTTTTAAGCTAACCACGCGGTTAGCTAGTGACTTTACAATACAGGGGAGCACGTAGAAAATGTACGGTTTTCTACGGCTATGTGTGCATGGCAGGAGTTGCACCTGCTATTTGTCTTGCTTTGCCTCTACAGGACAGCTCAGGACTTACTACTTCGTCCGCATCATGCACTTTTAAGCACCTACCGCCGGACTTGAACCGGCATCCTGTGGTTTTGGAGACCACCCGCTTTACTTAAGCTAAGTAGGCTTACGGAAACCAGTGTACCACACGTTTTTGGTGATACGTAAATCTGGTTTCGCATTGTTTTATTGCCGCGCCTTTAACCCTGTTGTGTATTGGGGTGTTGGGTGGAAAATTTGGCAATCAGTTTATATATTGAGACAGTCCAGCGTATGGGGTGGGCTTGGTGACGTGTTGCCATTTCAAGCTCACTCTATGCGTGAGTCGTGTCAAAGGATTTTCCTTGACGGTAACCCTCAAACCAGCCTAAGCCGTTTCTCCTGGTCTTGACAGGATAGCTGTATAGCCGCCTGCCCGTTTATTTTTTCGACCTCCCCGCCCCTCGCAGGTCGAGGTCGCAATACTCAATGTTGAATATATCCCGTGCTTTGATTTTTAGTGACCCCTTGTTGCACGGTCAAGGAGTGCCGGATTACTCTCTGGCTATAACCTGTACTGTTTTTCAGGTTTTGGTGCGACAAATAGTGTTTGTCTACCCGTTTATTTTTACTACCTCTCCCATCTCACCAATAGGCGAGGTATATGGAACACACGGTAATAGTGTGTCTCGTGCCGCAGGAGGGATTTGAACCCCCGTAGCTAGTAGCAACTGATTTACAGTCAGCCCCCTTTTCCAGACTCGGGCACTGCGGCTTAATTTAATTAAATAGTCACACTATAAGGTTGTCAATGAACTTTACGTCGGTGACTTTTTCAAGCCCCCGCGTCTTATATATCAAGTGTACCACATGTTTTCCGTGATATGCAACTCGATTTTGTGTTACCTGTACCACATTTTACATGTGAGCCATTCTTATGCATACAGGGAAAACATTGTAAATCTGTTGCCATCATGGTTTTGGAGAGAGCCTTCCCTGTATATATGAGGAAAACACGCTTTCACAAATCAAAATGTCCAGTCCACAGGAGAGCCAGCCTCGTATGTGCAGGGAAAATGCTTCCTGGCTAGACTGAATGCTCGGTCAAGCTGTAAATCAGGTTCCCTTACATAGGGTGGGTCTAACATTTTGTCAGACGGTGACCCTCAAGCTGGTTGCCCAGCTTTCCTGGTCTTGATAGGTAGCCGAAGCCGCCTGTCCGTTTAGTTTATCCACCTCTCCCGTCTCTCACAGGCGAGGTGCAATATTTTTAGTGTAGCACACATCTTGCATGTAGGCAAAGCCCCTGTATTTAGGGATTGGTTACAGTGATATTGAATGCCTGACCGAAGTTCATGCCCTGACCATTGATGTATTCGAGTCCGTCAAAGGTTACGGCTCCAGTGCAGTTTTCTTCGCTGTGTAGTTCGTCGTCAGTGTCTTCCCAGCAGGTGAGGCATTCGCGGTTGCACTGGATTACGTTGAGGGTGCCATCTGGCTTTCCGGTGTAATCCTTAATGGTGAGGCGGGTACTGTTGCCGCCAGTGACGAAGCGGGTTAAGGTTACGCGGGTGCCATTGTCGCGAAAAGTGTCGAATTTGATGGTTGCGCCTACCTTAATTTCCTTGGGTACGAGGAAGTTTCCATCGCCATTAAGGAGGGGGCCGCCCCATTCGTTGGTGAGCTTGATTACCTTAGGGGTTTCGGTGGTCTGCTTGGTCGTGGTGAGATACCTTTCGATAGGTTACATTGATTCTCCATGAAGGCTTTCCCTTCACTTGCTACAAAAAGTGTACCACATATTTTTACCACTACGCAAGCCTAGTTTTTGTGGCATGTCACACATGCCGCATAAAGCATTAAAAAGGGTGGCTAAGTAAAGAACCTTGATGAGTACGCCTTTCCCATGCTGGTTCTTCACTCAGCCACCCAATTACGGGTGCTAACCTGGCTCCATTGAAATCTAACGCTTATCAGAGTTTATCTTCCTGAGCTTGCGACATGAATCGTAGAGGAAGTAGGCGGACGCACCCAATAGCGCAATGCTCAGAATGTACGCCAACACCTTTACAAGTTGGAAAGCAAGAATGATAATGACAAGTGTGACGGCAAGCCACAGTAACTTGCCTAAAATTCCATCGGGAAGCTTTTCCTTAAGGTTGTTCATGTTCCCAGTAACTTCTCCTTTGTTTCAAGCGTGAGGTTAGCTAGTTAAATTTTGCACGGTTTTCTCAACCATCATAGCGACTCCGCCACCGCCGATTAGCATTATCGCGATAACGAGAGGGATAAAGAGGATAGGATAGTCACCCAGGCTTGATGAGGATGCTGACTTATCGCTCTTCGCTTGCGTATATCGCACACCACAGTCCTCATTGAATGGGACGTAGTATGCATCTCTTCCTGAGCCTGCCGGGTGTTGCATAACTCCGTCACTGTCCCTGTATGGGGTTGCGGTGGGGGTGGTGGAGCACCATTTCTGGATAAACGCGGTAGATGTTTTTGTTGGTGTCGGCGTTACTGTTGCTTCGGGGGTGGGAGTGGCGGCAGGTTGAGGTGTTGCGGTCATCTGGGCGCTAACAGTGGCTTGATTATCAGTGTTGGTTCGTGGAGTATTGTTAGCGAAGAGCATAATACCACCAAGTAGTACCCCGGCTACAAGGAACACTGGTACTACGGTTTTTAGGAGTAGTGAGATGCTTTCCTTGCGAGTTGCCCACTTATGCTGTTTAGCTTGTTTGTGTTCATGTTTCTTTTCAAGCGCAGTAACCCCGAGGTGAATCTCAAATGCTGGGTATGTTCCTGCCGGTGTCGTGGGGTTGCGGGTAGCGGCGTTTAACGATTTGGTGTTACCGTGGCTGATACAGCTTTTAGTGGTATCAGCGGCTAGTCGCTTGTTACTCTTACTAGGCATCGGTTTCTTGTCCTACCTTTCTTTCTTGTAGGTTATTGCGACTGGGTGCCTACATCACTTATAGTGCCAGGCACCCAGCCGCAATATGGGCTTCTTTTGGGGGTTGTCTAGATGGCGAGGATGGCAATGAACATCACGAGAAGAACCATGCCTATAGCTACACTCACAATGAGGAGGAGAGCGTTGGCAATCTCTTTACCTACTGAGTTGTCATCCTCTTCATGGTAGCTACTTCCGTCCTCTGCCGTGTATCGCACACCACAGTCCTCATTAGCGGGAACATAGTATGAATCATGTCCAGTGCCTTTTCCATAGTGCAATGCACCGTTGCCGTCCAGGAATGGAGATTTGGTGGGGGTGGTAAGGCAATGTTTCTGGTCTGGCGTAGCCCCTGCTGTGGGTATTACGGTTCCTTCGGGTACCGCTGTCGGGGTGGGTGCCGCCGAGGTGGTGGTGGTCGGTGATGCTATTGCAATGGTTTCTGCCGCCTGAGGGACGTTTTGAATATCACCATTGCTAGTGTTCTGTGGGGTGCTGGGCTTGAAGAACATGAAACCGCCGATGATTGCGCACCTACAAGCAGTATAGGGATGACAACTTTCAGGAAGCCAAAGATTTTCCCTCTGATTTCCTTACGCTTTCGCCGCTTCTCTTGTTTAAGCTGACGTTTCTTTTCGACTACATCAACACCAAGGTAGGCTTCGAACGCGGGGTATGTGCCTGCCGGTGTTTCGGGGTTGCGCATGGTGGCACTTAACTCCAGCGCCTTAACAGGCTGTCGTGTCTGCGCCTTAGTGATAGGGTTGTACTGTGCGTTCCAGTTTTGCAGGATGCTTTCAAAGGTAATTTTTGGTTCTTCGTTGGTCATTGTCACCACCTTTCAGGCGAGTGTTTTCTGGTGGGTGCCCGCACATCGCATAAATATGTGTGGGCACCCACCAGTAGGTTTGGTTGGTTAGAGGTTGCGGCGGCGTTCGTCTAGGTAGTTACCAGCTTCAATCATGGCAAACTCTTTGTTCGCTTCGTCAATACTGCTGTTGCGTACCTCGTCCCATGCTTGTAGTCTTGCTCTTGCGGCGTTCACAGCCGAGTCTAGCCCGTCTACGGTGTTGTCACCCATGTTCAGGGCGAGACTGATTCGCTGTAGCTGTTCCTGGTCGCTTTCGTACTGCTTATAGGTTTGCAGGCTTAGTAGGGCGGCTTCTTCCTTGTCGATGAGTTCAGATTTCGCATCAATAAGGTTCCGGTAGCCGTCCTGAACAGAAATATTGTTCTTGAGGCGGTGTTCCTTATCGCGGATTTGCATTGCGTCAAGGGTTAGCGTCCTGCGGATTACCTCAAGCTGATTCTTCTCTTCGTTGCTGAGTGTCGCCTTGCTGGTGAGTTTCTTTTCTTCGCGTAGGTTGGAGCCGATACGGTCACTGAGGTTCTTAATGTCAGCTTCTAGGAGTTTAGCGTCAGTGATGGTCGCCATAATGGGTAGCGCGCTATTACCCAATGCTTTGCGCATAGTAATAACAGCGTCGAGAGCTTCACTGATGGTAGGGTCGGAACTCACGTTTTTGTCGATAGCGGTCATGATTTGTAGAATCCTCTCTCCAGATGCAATACTTGCCAGTTCCTCTTTCGTTACGCCACTGTGCTGATAATGCTCATATAGTGCGTTCTCAGTTTCACTGTGTAGGTCTGCGTAAGCTCGCTCTATATCCGTTAAGGTCGTTGCACTGGTGACAGTGTTATAGTACCGGACGATGGCATTTTGTAAGGTTAGCGAACCTACAGGCGGCGTATTATTTTTGGGTAGACCAATACCGCCCCACCCTAGTCGGGCATAAATCAGTAAGGCGTTGCTCTGCGTGATTTCCTGCCTTAGTTTACGGGCGGGGGTAAGTTCAACATGCAGGGCATCTTCTTGCGACTGCCCCTTTTTCTTACGCACCATAAGGCACTTCCTTTCTATAGGCGGAAAATAAATGATGTTCCAGGTATATTGTACCTCAAAAACGTGCGGCAAGGCGTAGCGCCAGCACATTTACTCTTCATTCCCATTATATATGCCCTCCATGCAGGACGAACACCCATCTAGAAGGTGCGGTCATGTTATCTCTATCACACATGTTTAATACACCTGGATATATATTGTGCGCACAAAAATAGGGGCTGAGTGTAATGTTAGGTTCTCACTGTTTATTGATTATCTAACACATACACTCAGCCCCTATGAAGGGTAGACGACTGTTGCTACTTTCGTTAGTATTGCGCGCATGGTTCAATATTGATAATATTAGATGAATTAACAGTAACCCATGATAGCAGAAAGGAGGGTGCGTTGGCAAAGAACCAGACTTACAGAGCTTTCACTGTACGCCCATCCTACATTATGGACTTGGTTGGCGAACTGCTTGATAGTATGCCTGTCATGGCTCAGCTCGCCTCTGAGGTTCGGGGTATCTCTGCGTATGCAACTTACACGGTTCGTAATGATACTCAACTTGCGGCTGACCTGGCTCAGGTTACTGTTTCTCAGCCTGCGGTTGCTGGTCGGCGCGCTGGTGTTACCATGCCCGACTTTCTCGCAAATGGTCGTACTGGCAAGTCGCGTAAGGAGTGGCTATTTAGGCATCGTGTGGTCACTGAGCATCGTTCGTGGCAGGAACGTATCAAAGCCGCTAAGGGCGAAAGTTCCAAGTATGTTTCTCAGGGCTGGAAGCGCACTCTGGATGCTTCTGCGCCGTCGTATGGCGACGGTGATTTCATCAACTTAGGGGCTGTTGATAAGCAGTACGCTGTCATTGAAAACGACCCATTTACCACTGGCGAGATTGTCCTCAAGATGGTGATTTGCGGTAAGTGGTATCGGTTGATTTTCAGCTTTAACAATAAGCGCTTCACTGAGGGTAAGGTTACTTTGCCGGTTATTAAAGTTGAGGATAATCAACCTGTTTTCATTTTCGCGGTCGTTACTGATAACCCTGTTGCCCAGTTTTCGTGCGATTATGTCGTCGGTGTAGATGTTGGCATCAATGATTATGCTACTGTCGTTGTTCGCAACAGCTCCACTGGTCAAATAGTGCGTGAAACAACACTCTCACAGCGTGTTCACTCCCTCTGGAATAGTGTTCGTGCATCTGAACGTCAGGTTCGCGCGCTTAACAAGAAGGCTGACAAGCTTATCTATGACCGCCAAGCGCACATGTGTGCGATTGGTGAGGCGCAGTTGCATCGTGAGGCGGCATCCAGGAAGAAACGGGAATTGGCGATTCTTGCCGCGCAAGAAATTGCCCATCTGTCACACCAGTACAGCAATGCCGTGGTCGCAGTAGAAGACCTGGGATGGGTTAGCAATACGATGCAAAACGGCAGGTGAAATAGGGGCGCATTCACCCAATGGCTCACTCATTATGTGCCGCAAAACGGCGGCGGGGTTCTCACTGTGAACTCTGCTAACACCTCGCAAGTGTGCCATGTTTGTGGAGAGAAAGTCACGCACCCGAAACATAAGGTTTCCGCTTGCCCTAAGCATGGCGAATTTGATAGGGATGTGAATGCCGCCGCGAACATTGCCGCCCGCGCTGTCCCGAAGGTCGAGAAAGCTAGGAAGACCCGCGCTAAGAACCGCAAGCTACAGCCACAGGCGGCTCTGAAAACCCCGCCTACCCGCGAATCCCTCAAGTATCCTGGCAGGGATAGGACGAAGAACGTTCCTACGCAAAAAAGGAAGAATCACCCCCGAGTTTCGAGGGAGGTGACTCTTCCTTTTAGCCCCGCTAGGGTCAATATGACCACCGTACTAGCGGACTGGGACGCATCCGGCATCCTGGAGACCGATATGGCGGCTATCAATCTGGGCAACGTAACCTGCGAATGTATGTTATGTAGCCTAAATTGATACGGTGTCTTATGAAATTATGCACATGCGGTCTACACAAATCGTCGCAACGTAGGTAAGTTACTAAAGCTAACCTACAATGTAGACCATAACACCCGCCACCTACGCCAGGTGGCGACCAGGCAGAACTAGCGCCGCGACACTGGGCGGAAATCTAACCTAACCGCCACCCGGCAACAGCAGGTGGACAAATGAAGGTTGCCCTTCACTTACTACTTAGAGTCAGTTCCCTCAGTAGTAGCCTCAGTATCAGTCTCGGAAGTGGTAGCCTCAGGCTTCACAGCCTCACCCTTCTTCTTCCTGCCGAAAATCCAAAGACCAGCTACAGCACCAAGAGCCAGGGCACCAAGGATGCCACCAAGAACCGGCTTAGCAGAGTCGAACTCGTGACCAGTCTTAGCCTCAACAGGCTTAGCAGGCTCACTCGGCTTCACGCCAGGCTCCGAAGGCTTCTCAACAGCAGGTTCAGACGGGCTTGCCGAAGGAACCGGAGCGGTAGCGGTAGGAGTCGGGTCTACCGAAGGAACGGCAGTCGGGCTAGTAGGAACCGGCTCAGGAGTAGGCGACTCAGCCGGAGTAGACGGCGAAGGCTCTACAGTAGGAGCAGGCGGGGTTACGGACTCACTCGGGGTAGGTGCCGGAGTCTCGATAGGAGTCTCAGACGGGGTGGGTTCCGGGGTTACCTCAGGAGTCGGGGCTACCGTAGGCGTAGGCTCAGGAGTAGGTTCTGCAACCTCGACGGGCTTAACGTAGACGCTGTAATCGGTTACGTTCTGCTTAACGTCGTTCCAGTCGTAGTAGTTGGACGCGCCCCTGCCTCCGAAACCAATACCTACTTGACCATCATAAGGGTTAATGTAGCTCTCATAGGTGCTATCGCCACATGTGCCACCAAGCTTGTAAGTTCCGATATAGTCTGCGGGAGCCTTAGCGTCATGCAGGTTCACGTTAGCACCGTCGGGGAGAATAGGTGCGACTCGCTCATAGTTGCCACTAGTGAACAGCTTCAAGAAGTCTGCTGTAGTGGACGGAGCAATGATAGGTGAAGCCGCAAGGTGGTCACAGGGGTGTACGGAGATGTACTTAATATTCTGGGGCAAAGCCTCGGTTAGCTTGAAGTCAGCACCAGTTACCTCGCCCGCCTTGCTGGAAGCGGCAATATTCTCGACGGAGAAGGTCTTCGTTTCGCCGGGCGCAATCTCAACTACAGGAAGCTCAATGTTGTTACCATCGCGCGCAATAGTTAGATGAATCTTCTGGTCATCCTTCGGGCTACCCGTTGCGGTGGTTGCAGTCAGCTTCGAGTTGTTAGTGTAAGTGAAAGTTACCTTACCGGACTCATTCACCTTAACTTCGGTAGGTGCATCCTTAGTTGTGTCAAGCTTACCAAGGGTGGTGGAAGCACTAAAGGTGCCCGCCTCAACAGCAGGCTTGGGTGCCTTAATGGTAATCATCTGCGTGACAGTCTTACCACCTTCTACCTCAACAGAGTAAAGGACGTTAATACCCATCTTTGCATCGTCCGGGCGAGGGATGCTAATGGTTCCATCAGCGTCAGCAGTTACGGTGATTGGCGCGCCGTCACCGTAACCATACTGGAGGGTGGTAGCGCGGGGGATTGCAGTATCCTGCTTGCCATAGAGGGGCAGGTCGAAGCTACCCTCAGCGCCGCCGTAAGCACCAATACCGAGCTGTAGTGTACCAGGCTTGATGGTGAGCCCCTTGCCAACAAGGTCAGCCACATTCACCTTATAGGTGGTGGTGTTGTCGGCGGAGAAAGGGGAAACCTTATCCTGATTAACAACCCAGTTCACGTAGTTCTGAATAGTTTCCTTAGGTGCCTCGCCAGTGAAATCCTTAGCGGTGAGGTTTACGGTGCTTTCAGTGCGTGCCTGGGTGGTTGCGGTAGCGGATGCTACCTCGGCGGCGTGCGCTACATTGAGCATTGCCGCGCCACCGAAGCCACCACCAAGGGTGAGAACGGACAACATGACTGCGCCTGCCGCCTTACGCTTTGCGCTGGCGAAGGTTGCCGGGGTTTCATTGGGGGTAGTAGACAAGTGTATCTCCTATGTCTTTATTGCGTATGACTTGCATCCAAGCACCTTGCGGATTATTTTAGGGTTATTCACCCTTTGTTGGGTTTACCTCTGTCGTGGGGTGCTTGATTGCGGGGCACCGCCTGTTTGATTGGCGATATTTTAGGAGTGGGGCTTAAATGCCCTCCCCTTTCGTGCTCCTAACTTTTACGGTTAGTGTTGCACTGTATATCACCGTCACCCCTTGTTTTGGTTTGGGGTGTTGTTGGTGCGGGCGGTATTTATCCCGCTTGCAAAAAGTATATCATAGGTGCTTCCCGGCTGTGTTAGTGCATTTGGTGCATTTATTGCTTTTCGCGGTGAGAGACTGGTCACGTTAAACGTTCGCTTAAGTGATGCTTGAAGGTTCGTCGCCTCTGATGTGGACAATAGTAGGCTTTTAGCTTTAACGATTTTGCTGATAAATAGTTTATAAAAAGAGAGACACCCGCAACGATGAGTAGCGAATCAGTTTCCCGCGTTGTATTACGTTCAACTGTTGGCCCGACTTCCCCTTACTGGAATAAGGGTAGGTCGTCGCTTCTCAAACCACCGTGAGGCTCGTTATATTAAACCTGCTGGTGGTGACGTTGGTTTGAGCATTTGTAAGTGGCTGGTATTTTTATCACATCCAGCGTGCCCATGAAATACTGTGTGGCTGGGCAAACAGCCGATAACTATTCCCAGTGCCCGATAATGACAGCTTTGCTCATTTGCTGGCGGGCAACATAGTTGCACAGCGACACGCTTCTGGTGTGATAATGCTTCGTCATGCCTTATTGGGGCTTTGATTCAGCTTTACCGTCCACTTACCCAAACGTCCGTTGGGGTGTCTCTAACATCCGTTAAATACAGGGCAGGTTGTGAACATGGGGGGGGTGTAAAGTGTGTTCCCTGCACATGTATTGTGCGAATGTCGCTATTCTGCTGTATTGACCTTCATCCTTTGTCGCTATTATCCTCATTGCACTATCAATGAAGCTAGTAGCGGCGCTGGTTTCCGGTCAGCTTGTCCCTTCTGCTATAGCGCCTGTTTCTAGCAAGCACCACAGTAGCCTCGTCAAGTACAAATATGAGTCATCAGGCTCCTGTGTGAGTGGAACTTCGTCAGGCTGGCGAAAACATAAATACAATCCGGCGGAATCAAATATTCAAGCTTCCCGCGCCACAACCCCCTTCCGAGAAGTGGCTCTGGAGAGTTTTGCCTCTCTGCCAGATAAAAGCGGTTCGACCCTTGACTACCGTCATCTGTCATCATGCACTTATGTTTTATGTGCCTTAAAGGGTATTTGTTGCGGATTGAGCGTTTTACCGATTCGCCGCTACCCTAAGCCTGGTGGGGTGGTAGCATCTCACCCCACGCCGGGAAACATGTTTACCGACGCTTACGCTAGGCGTTCAGTTAGCCGAACAATGCCACGTTCACGTATATTGATTGCGGCTACACGGTCGTCGTTAGACCGGAAACCACAGGAGCATCCGTAGATGTGTTTGCTCTGCTTCCTGTTGCTTTTAATAATCATACCACATGCGGGGCACCTTGTGCTAGTTTTTGCCTTAGAAACGGTAATAAAAATATGTCCACGTTTCTGCGCCTCATCTCGAATAGTTCGGATGAACATGTCGAAGATGACAGTAGGCAGTCTACCCATATCTTCTTTACCGAATCGTTCATGTAATTCTGGAGATGCGGCAATATCTTCTAGAGCGAACACCGTGTGAGGCTCAGCACCCTTAAGAATTTCCTTGACGGTCTTCTTGATATTTGCTTCCAGGTACTTATGCCAGTCGTCCGAGAGGGCTTTGAGTCGCTTTCGGGCGCTACGAGTACCCTTCGCCTTGAGGCTCTGGCGACGGCGGCTATACGTCGCCATCTCATGACGAAGAGGGGTGTCGCCACCGCGATAGAACTTAGTATCCCTACCATCATAGGTGACAGCAAGGAAGCGCGTACCCAGGTCGATACCTACTACGGTGTTCTGGACAGTGTACATGTCATACTTAAGGAGCCAACCTAGCTTATGGTCGAATGACAGTTCAGCGGTGGCGGCGCTTGTCGAGTATGCGTGACCACTGGGTAGGTTCAGCCATTCTGCCAAGAACTGCTTGGTGATAGGGAGCCCGCTACTACGGTTGGCGAGGTAAAGTTCCACGCCGTGTCGGTTATTGCCTAGCGGAATGAAATCATAGTCAGTCTCCTGGCATACAGGAATGTCGTGGATGGTGTAGATGCGCATTTCAGGGAACGTGTTTACGCCTGCCACATGGTTTGCGTAGTCTCTGGTTACTGCGTCAATGGCGCGGTCTAGGACTCCGGGGTGCTGTTCCTCGTAGAATCGCGCGTCGCTTTTTACGCGGGCATGGATTCGGTTTACGCTTACGGTATTCAGGGTGTAAGCTACTTTGCTGGCTAGGTTGCAGACTTTGATGTATGCGTTATAGTACTCCAGCATGGAGTCTTGTACCTTGCGGTCATTTACCTTAAGGTGAACGTAGACTTTGAGCTTATCCACCTTTACGGGCAGTTCATTGGACGGCATGTTGCGGTTATCCCTTTCTTGTTACTGGTTATGGGTCTGCCTGTCATGCAAGAAGGTTCTTCTTTAAGGAACGTTCGTTGCATATTCCAAATATTACTATACGCGGCGGACTATGTGTTAATCCGCCGCGTATTTGGGTGTTTAGAGGTAGAACTCGTCAAGGTGTACATGCTTGACTACCTGACCGTTGCGGCTGTCACCGGGGGCATCACGCACAACATCCCAGTCGGATACCTTGCGGTATGCATATTCGGTGTCGGTAGGCTTTACGTCGCTTTCGACCTTCACCCAGCCTTCGTCGGCGTTCTCGTACTTACCTGCTTCGCGCCATTCGAAGGTGTCGCCTACCCAGTAGTCGTCATCCACGATGCAGGTGTAGGTGCTTCCGTCGATATTTCGGCAATCTCCGAAGTGACTGTAGCGATGCCATTCACCTTCTTTGAAGTTCCGGGTTTCGATGCGGGTCACCTGGAAGTTGTGGTTGGTGTCAATGGTGGGGGTGGGGCGGTTAATCCATGCGGCGTACCCGATACCTACTACCATGAGAGTTAGCATAAATGCCAATGCCACGTATGAAAAGATTTCATCACCGCTGAGGGGCTGGTTCTTTTTCTGCATTGCGAACCCTTTCGTCATTGCCCTACAGGATAAGTGTACCACAGATTTGCGTATTGAAGCAAATCTAAGATATTTGGCTCCGGCTATACCCACCGCACAAAGAAGAAAGTTCCCCTTATATGTAGCCACACAAAGGGGAACTTTCTAAAAATGAGGGAACTTCACTCTAGCTATAGGATGCCCAAACATCCTTATCGAAAGCAGTCATGATAGTAGCCCTAGAAGGGGCATCAAGACACTCACGATAAATAGGCGCAATGCCGTTAATCACAACGGGGACACCCTCAGCATCCCACCCAAAGACAATGATGTGAGGGTTGCCAAAACCATACCTTGCCTGCATACGGGCAATATTGTCTGCGTACTCAACAGCATCAATTCCCTTGTCCAATAAGAGGAAGCATTCAGTATCATATGCCCACGGCAACACAGAGAACGGCAAAGCAAACTTGTAAACACGAACAAAAGCCCTCGCGTCAAGATTGAAGCCGTTCATATACACTAAGGTGGCGTAAGGTTCAGAATGTACCAGATTCTCATACTGTGAGTCACTTGGCTTGCCACCCGTGCTGTCCAGATAGTTCACATAGTCCTGCAACCACTCAGCATAATCGCTACTCGTTGCAGGCTCACTAAATACCGTACCAACAGATTCACGCAACGCCTGCACAAGCGGCGAGCCTGCCCCTGACATGTAATGGGCACGCATCTGCCCATCAATATTCCCAAGGGTAGACTCGTCATGCCACTCATCATACATAGTCCTCAGTCGGGCAGACAGGGCGGCATCTTCGGCATCCTCACGCATGAGAACCTTATCCACCGTGTCACTCCAAACATGCACTGTGTTGTTGCCGCTAATCGCCGGGGAGAGATTACCTTCGCTAGTGGGAGCCCACCCAAAGAAGCTGACCATGCAATCAATATTATTGGAACCCTTGAAGGGGTGGCTTTCAAGGTTGTAGTTAGGGCTTGCAAGCACATTAATAGGTAACGAATACTCAAATGCCGTATGAAGGTCTAGCCATGATGGGTTGGCGAAGAAGAAAAAGGCGTTCAGCGGCATCGGGTAATCATGGTAGACATCAATCGTACCACCCAGCTTAAGGTAGGTTTCAAGCCATTCATTGTATTCTTCCACCGTGGCGTAACGACCACCCAACTCCATGATGTGAGTCTCCGCCTTACGGGTAGCAACCGCACACATCGCAATCTGGGAGTCAATACCATAAGTATTAGCAATCACAGCGTCAGAGACGCGCTTAGGCAAGGAAGCCCTCACATTACGCCTGCTTCCTTTAACCATGCCAATGCTGTCAGCTAGAGCCATTATTCCTTCCAAATAGGAATCAGAAATTTCAGTGGGCATAAAAGTACCTCACTCGTTACAAGGTTAGTTTATCACATGTCCCATATCGAATGAGGTACTTGATGGGCACCTAAATTAAGCTGGTAGGTATGTGGCGGGGTTTACGCCCGTAAGGTCTTCCATCCGTTCCAACCACTCATCGTATGTTTCAGGCTTTCCTATCTACCCCTATTGCGTCACTTACTGCTTGGGGCGCGGCTTTTCGATGGTCACGCTGACCCCTCGGGCGATAAGTCGCTCCATAATGTCCTGGGTGAAGGACTTGAGGCGTGCCGGGTGTTCTTCGATAAGCTGGGAGAACGTCTTGCCTCGCAGGTGAGTGGTCACTAGCGCCATCTGAGGGTTCGTTGCACTCTTACTCTTCGGGTCGAAGAACTTTACGCGCGCCTCATACTTTGCTTCCTCAGTCGGTGCAGAATCAAGTGCGTGCTTGAGCTGGAGGTACTTCTCCTGCCCCTCAGCTAGAAGCTCTTCGACACATTCGACAACGACAGAAATCTTATCTTCAATACCCTTTTCAGAAAGGATAGCCTGGCGTGCCATCATGTCGTCAATCGTTCCGTTTGCGACTGCCTGAATGATTCGGCGGACAGCGGGGCGGGATGACTTGTTTACGTAGGGGTGGAGGAAGTCGTTGCTGTGCATGAACCAGTCCTCGGTCTTAAACTTCAAAAGGTTCCCATACTCATTTACAGCGATAAACCCTTCGATGCCCTTAGTGTCTTCCTGAACCTTCGACACTTCGGGGATGGTCATGTGGTAGACCTTCGGTGAGGGCAGGTTTAGCTCCTCGGCTACTGTCAGCATCTCTAGCGGGTGACGGTCACCCTCACTCTTGCTTACTACGCCGATGAGGGTGAGAGCTTCATCTTCATACAACACATTAATGATGTTGTAGGGGGAAGTGTACTCGAAGATTAGGCACATGTCCGGGTTTTCTTCCAGCCATTCCTTAACTTGCGGAGCTTCGTTCAGTAGTCGATATACCGGCTCCCGATACTTAGGGGTTTCAATAGCGCCGGGAGTCGCAAACAGGTATTCACCTTCGTAGAGTCCAACAATAATGCAGGTTCCGTCTAGCTTCTCATAGAAGGTAACCTTCTCGTCAGGCGCAAACGAACCCATGTGGGTAAACTCTTCCTTAAACTTAGGGTCTACCGTGGTCTTGAGGTCATACTGCTTCCAGTTGAAGAACTTATTGAATCCTCGCAGGATAATGTCGCCCTGGTCGTTGAGGACTAGACCTCGCGCCATTCGAACGTAAGGGTCAGTAAAGTCGTAAACGTCGGGCTTGTACTTGATGCAGGTTAGCCCGGTTGCCTCGTGCTTGTTGAGGCGCACAATGTGACTGTAGTTGTCGCGGTAATGCTCTAGTAGGTTCATTCTTGAACTTCCTTTTTACTTGGTTGATTATGTGGGCGTGATGCCCACCCACTGAGTAATAATCTAGACATAGTGTACCACATATTGATGAAATTTTAAATATGCTGAGGTGAAACAAACTTGTCGCTTCACCTCAGCATATTCTCTATTCGGTACTCCATGTCAGGCGGGGGGGGGTGTTATTCTCCCTTAACCTCGCAAACATGACCCTTTACTCAGTGCTTTGCTGTTGCTGTTCGGGTTGCAACTTATGGTTTGCGTGGTTCATTTGTTCTAGTAGTGGTTCTGCCGCCCGTAGGTTGTCTGCAATTTCAGTTAGCTTACTGTATGTTTCGTTGATGGCGCGCTGGAACCTGTCGGATGTCCACCCGTCATAAGTGTTATCTTCGTGTTTCTTTCTCTCCATAAGTGTCATGTTGTACATCACTGCTTCTAGAGAATCCTTCCAGAGAGCGTTGGGGCAATAGAGCATAGCGGCATCAAATGAATGCATAAGCCTCACCTGGGCTTCCATAACCTTCACGGTACTTCCAAGGGTTATCAACTTCTTGCTCCTCGCAATGCTGGATAAACTCTGCCGCAAGGTCACGCATAGCACCATCTAGGAATGTACTCCAGTACGCATCCAGCAGGCTTTGAGCCCTCCTCTCCTCGCCCAAGAGGATACTAATATATTCTTGGACGGCGCGGCGGTTCACAATACCTGTAGTGTAAATGCTTCGGCAAAACATGTTTACGTTATCAAGAGTTACCTTCAAAACTCCGTGCTTCTCAGTCTTCTGCGTATGCTTAATCTCCCCACACAAGCCCTTAACGCCCGTAAGCGTCACAAACTCGACGCTTCGCTTGCGCTTCTTCGTAATCATGATAGCGATGTTACGTGCTGAATCAAGCCCATCTTCATGAGATGGCGTAGAGTTCATGACAAGCATCTCCCCAACAGCAACACTGTTTAGGTAGTGAAAGTGCCTGATAGGTCTGTGATGGCGCAAAGAACCTGCCGGGTAATGGGGCTTAAGTGAATCTGCCTGCTGTGCAAATGCAGATAGCTTGCCCTTAACATGCTTCTTGAGAACGTCCGCCTTGTCCATGATAGCTTTAACCTCTGAATACTGCTTCCGGGCATCGTCTAGCTGTTCCGCAATATCCACCGGCGGCACATTAAGCCACACACGGCGATACCCATTATCGAGACGGTACTTAACCCACTCTTGAGCAAGCACTCCAAGCCCACTGCCAACCACTTCAACCTCATCCGCATTGGCTAGTCCATCACACCCATAATGCCCCGAAGCGCCAACGAAGACACCGAAGTCCTCCTTGAGGGTGGTGAGGTCTTCTACATACTCTGGGTAGTCCTTTCCAGGCAGGTAGAATACGTCTCCGGGCTTAAGGTCTTCTTTAAGTGTGTGCTTGATGCGACTGTAGACACTATTGGTGTTTGCGTCAAACATGGTAATGGATGCCTTTCATACGGGGGCTAGTATTGGAATAGGTCTGGGTGTTCTTGTTGGAGAAGGGTTAGGGTTTCGTGTGCTTCTTTGATTGTCCTTTCGGCATGGTCGGTTGCCGTTTTGAGAATCATCATTGAGATGGACATGATGTGTGGGATAATGCTTCGACTACCCATGTTTGGCTGGATGTAGTCATAAGTGCGTGTGCCTGTTTCCCAGTTGCTATTGTACCAGCCCCTTGTGCCTTTAAATAGGGGTTCAAGATTAATTTCCTCTCCAAGTACCCGCTGGCATAGTTGCATTGCTTGACGCTTCCTGCTGTGCTCCAGGTTGTATGCGTCCACATACTCCTTTAGCTGGCTTCCATCTTTAAGGGCTACCTGATAGATGGCTGTGACAGGTACGTTAATTCCGTCAATGACTACACGTAGTTCTTTTGAGGATGTAGGGGAATAAGTCGCCGTTCCTGTAGCACCCTGAATGGTGGCAATTTGCGCTACCTTACCCTTACGGCTGGTGACAGTCGCAATGAACGACGTTTCCGGCGATGCGGCACTACTTGTAGATATAACGAACGTCGCGCCTTCTGAAAAATGGCGCTGAAAAGCCGCTACTGGATAGAAACGAAGATGAGGCGAAGACCTATCCATAAGAGGGTAGCCAGCGGTGGCAAGGGTACTGATTTCTGATGAAAGAATCCCCTTCCAGATGGCAACACCTTGCATCATATCCTCTGCCTCTTTCATTGCGCCGGTAGCTTTATCCCATAGATATTCCAGCCCTTCATCCGATATTTGCCCGCTAAGGCGCAAGATGCCAAGCCCGGTTCCTATGGGATGGATAGAACCGTCTGGCTGATAGTGGGCATAGATAAGTTCTGCAAACCTCTGGTAGCCATGACCAGCGGCACGCAGTTCGCTATCAGTTAGATTTACACTGACGACCACTCCATCAGCGCGGATTAGATTGACGTTACCGCTTTCTGGGTCTGCCGCCTCTACCATCACGACATTGTGCCTAATGGAGCCATTTACGAAGGTTGGATAGGCTAGGTTAGGCGCATAGAGTACGTCACCTGCCTTGATGTTAGTAATGTTGCTGATGTGGTTCATGGTTTCCTTTGGTGTGTCGCGTATGGTGGCACTACTACGAATCTAGGTAAGAGTTAGCGCCACCATACAGGGGTTTATTCGGAGATTAGCCACTGACCTTCATAGCTTAGGAAGTCCTTGGCGGAGTCAATGCGCCTCACTGTGTTAGTGATTGCTGTGAGGATGGTTGCCCAAATCTTTAGCGCGCCGTTGAGAATGTCGAACATGGGGTTTGTGTCTGCTAGGTTCCATGCTCGGTAGTTAAGTGAAGGGCTTACTGTCCACTGTTGCGAGGTGTACCTGTATGCATCTTTGGCGTATTCGTAGAAAGTGTCTTGGATGAACTGAGGCGTGTCTTCGTGGAAAAAGATGTCTCGGTATGCGGCGATAAGCTCCTGAATGTTGTCGTGCTCTTGATATTTAGCGTCAATGTACGCCTGCGTTTTTTCGGTAGTGGGCTTGATGAGTCGGATGATTACAGCATAGTTGCAGGGCATGGTTACACCGTCAAGAGTTACGTCTAGAAGCCTGCCCTTAACGGTGTTTACTGTGCCCTTCCTAATGGTTCCTTCGATACCGTCAGGGGTGGTTACCTTAAATGTTCGGGTGCCTTTACTCTCGACACGTACAATTACTGAGTGATAGGGGCTAACCTCCTGGTTGTTTTCGGAGATGATGATTACGTCGCCTTCGTGTACTTCTGATGCCAGGTCAGTAAGGCGCGTAATGGGTAGGCTCATCAATTCGTGATGCTTGGGGTATGTGACTTGACTTGCTTCCACCCTTTCGATGAAGGGGTACATTTTCTCGTTGAGATACTGCCGGGTTTCCTCTAGGGTTTTCAGGTCGTTCAGCATTGTGTTCACAATGTTGTCCACGTCAGCTTCCGTTCTGACGCTACTCACAGGGTAAGTGTAGTTGCTAGGTGAGTAGTTCATGCTCTTTTGTAGTTTGTGAAGATTTAGCTCTAGCACTTTATGCGCGTAGTCCTTATACCCATGACCGATAATTTCTGCATCGCAAGCGTCAAGCTTGACGAGGGGCAGATTTGAGAGGTAAGCGGTTTCACCACTTACGGTAACACCTCCTTTGTAGCGAGTATCGTAGGGCTCTTCGGGGCGTAGCACATAGTAAACTTCGTCGTCTGTGTTCCACCACATTCCATGAAGTTTATTGGTGGCTAGGATTACGTCGCCAGTGGCAACGTTTAGGTTGTCTTTGATGGTCATATGTAAGCTTTCTCCTGAATGACATGCAGGTGTATTTCTGCGTACAGGGCGATTGCAGGTTCCGTACCACTCAAACGCCCCTATATGCTCCTGTATGACTAGATTTCTTCCAGTCGGTACACTTTATTGATTAGCGCATACCCTTCGCTTACGGAGGCGTTTAGGCGGTCTAGGTTAGCCATAACATCATCCATGACTTCCTTAGAGACAGTCAGAATGTCGTCAATTCGAGTGACGTTATAGTTATCCCACAGGTCACCCTTCCTCCAAGATGCATAATTGCCAAGCAACCATCGGTGATTGTCGTCAATCTTGGTACTCCTGGCAACATACTGGAAAACAACCTCCTGTGCGTAGGTATCTTCCTTGAGGAAGAAGTCGCGATACAGGCTGATTGCCCTACATGCGTTGTTCTTATCGACAGCGAGGGCATTAATATACTGTACCATCTGCTTTTCGGTACCTCGACCGGCGACATATACGCGGGCAAAGTGCATCTTAGCACCGTCAATGGTAAGTTCAAGCTTCCTGCCTGCCTTAAGAGTTCCAGTGAAGCCGTTGGCGAAGGCAAGGTTCAGGGTCTTCTTGCTTACCGACTTTACGCGGGCGACAATGTTAAATCGCTCCCCAAACTGACTATTACTAGTGTGAATGTTAAGGATGGTTCCGGCGCTGATTTCTGCATCGGTAAAGGCGTTGCTACCGCCCCAGATGCGCCCAGTGAAACCACTGGTATCCAGCATGTTTTCACTCTTCCATTCGCGGAGGGTTCCAACATAGAGGGCGTAGTAGTGTTCCCAGATGTAGTTGCGAACCTTTTTGAGTTCGGTTTTGATTTTTGCCAGGTGGCACTTGAGTGCTTCTGCTTGGTTCTTGTCGGCGATATTGAGGGAGCGGTCACCGTAAGTAAAGTATGAGCCGTAGCGGGTGTGACTCCATGCGGATAGTTTGTCCAGCTTCTTAGCCAGCTCAATGCGTTCTGCGTATTCTGCGTACACGTCCTCGCCATTGCCCACATACTTGTAGGATTTGAGGTCGTCAAGAGATTCGCGCCTGGTAATTGCCCAGCTTCCCTTGATGCAGTCAATAGCATTGCGCTTGCTGTCGAACTTCTCAGCCATGAGCAGAGTGTTGCTTACGCCGCCGCCGTGGATGTATTCGTCGTGCTTCCTAATGGCGAGGATTACGTCGCCGGTCTGCGTATTCTCTACTGACCATGCGTTCATGGCTTTCTCCTTCAAATTGTGGTCAAACTAGAAACTGTATACAGGTAGTGTACCACATATTCAAATTGGAAAGCAAGGCGCTGTAGTGCAATTAGAGAATCACACTACAGCGCCTTCACTACACACCAATTTTAGATGTCAAGCTTATCCAGGGCATCCGCCAGGTTAGCCAGGTTCTTAAGGGAGTCAAGAGAGCCAACCACTACATAGCGGTGCTCAGAATCCTCAGAGCCCTTTTCGCAACCTGCCTCCTTAACAGGGCACTCACCGCAAGGCTCTTCGTCTTCCTCAGTAGCAAACATTGCATCCAGGAAAGACTTCACATCCGGGCGGCAATCTTCCTCGGACTCACAGCCACAGTCTTCACAATCAGCAGAATCACCGAACTGCTTAGCAAATTCTGCAATCTTGGAGAAAATGAAGTCCGGCACCTCACCACAGTCACAATCGCCACACTCAGAGTCTTCTTCCTCAGACTCCTCATCCTCCATCAAAGAAGAGAACAGGTCGCCCAGGGAATTGAGAAGGAAGTCTCCAAATGCCTCGTCTGCACCATCGGAAGAAGATGCTTCCTCATTAGAATCAGTGGATACCTCCTCCTCTACCTTTTCCTTGCCCAGGAACTCAATAGCGGCAGTCGTAATGCCGCGCCCTGCCGCGTCAAAGAAGTACTCGTCATACATCACCTGAGCATAGCTGACAAGGTTCTTCGGAGTCAGCGGCATAGCCTCAGCATGGGCGGAGACGGTCGTGGCGACAGCAATAACTTCTGCCATCTTAAGGATGGACTCGTTAGGAACCTTGGAATCGCCGCGATGCACAGAATCGACAAGGCTCCAAATGTCGTAAGGCTGGAAAATGCCAGACGGAATCTTCTCCAACAGGGTTCGAGTCTTAGAAGTTAGCAGGTCAGGGTTAATGTCTGCAACATCGGTGAACCAAACATGCAGTTCACTGTTATGAGCCACAACCTGAGTTTCCAGGTTGATGTAGTTGTTGGTCATGTGGATGTTGTCAGTCTTATCCAGTCGTTCAGTAATAGCGGGTACGCCATCAGCACTGGAGACACGGTTCACATCTTCACGAATCTGGTCTGCAATCTGCTGGAGGGTACCCTCATAGGTGAAGGTGTGATTTGCCTTAGGGTTGCCATCGGCACGCTCATGCTGGACAGTCAGTTCATAAGTCTTTACAGTAGCCAAAGGGATTTCCTTTCATAGTGGTGGCTGGTCATTATCAAGTGTATCACATCTAAGTGCTGATGGAGCAATGGGGGTGCTTGCCACATTGTGATTAGCACAACATTTCGAGGTGGTAAGCACCCCACCCATGCATCTATTTGCTCTGACGCTTCTCCGACGTAGAAACCCAAAACCTCTCAGCGTCGCTATTGCCTGGGTATTCGCGTCGCTCATAATCCCAAACATACTTAAAAGTCTTCCGATACCCAAAGCTGACAGGATTCACCTTCCGTGCAGTGAATACTGCAACGCTAAGTGCGCCGCCCTCGTACTCAACCTCAGACTCCAGGGGAATGAGGTTCGAGTACTGCGCAGGGTCACCATATCCGCCACGGTGCCCACACACTGCAACAAGTTCGCTCTTGGGGTGTCCGCCATTCTCTACATGCAGGCGGGTCGCCTTAGCATAGAGGTCATTGAGGGGTTCAGCCTAACCCTTGTAGGTGCTGTACCCATATCGGAAGTCTTCAACGTCACTATAGCCGGTTTCCCAATACTTGAGAGGCAAGCGGTAGATGCTACCGTAGGGATTGCCCCTACCGGAACCATGTTCTTTGATGTGTAGTGAATCGACATGTAGTTTCGGGTGTGCGCCCGCGTGGGTTAGATACAGATACTTGCTGTAGATACTGCCGTCTTCATCTACACCGTCGAGGCGAAGCTCGGCGGCAGGTAGTGCCTCAGTCAAAGCCGTCTTGACCCAGACATCTCCATATCCAGCCGCCCTAAGTGCCCGAATAGTGTCCAGAGTGTCTTTATTGGTGTTAGCGCCTGCGTATGCGTTAAGTACCTGAGACTCGTGGTTACCGTTAATCAGCTTCACATTGTGGGCATTGTTAAGTAGGTGCGGCAATACCAGTTCCGCCACCTTGACCGGGTTATTGCCTCGGTCGAACAGGTCGCCAATGAAAATCCAGAGGGTGTTCATGTCATGTAGTCCCTTGTCGGGTGAAAGGCTGTGGATTGCGGCTTCTAGGGTGTCACCCATTCCCTGAATGTCGCCAAAGATGCATACTCGTTCATACTGCCTGCCAAAGTCTGTTCCCATAGTGAGTGAACGAACAGGTTTCTGAAAGTTCACATAGGACTTGAGATTGTCAATGAGGGCATCAGGGGCAATATATCCCTTGATGTTATCCTTGTCCTGGAAGATGTTGCGCCAGTTCGCGCGTAGCTCAATGTTCTGCGCGTGCATGTTCGCTACAATTTCGTCAGGGACTCGCTTATAGCCAACTCGATAGGCGTTCTGTTCAAGAACCTGCTCTAGGGGCTGGTCGCCCTGAATATCAATGAACCACACCTTGTAGGCGTATCGCTCCGCAAGGTCGAGGAAGCCGCGCATGTTACGAACCTTGGTGTTATCAATGAAGATGGTTTCACCGTTGCGTACATGCATTTCAGTTTCCATATAGGAGATGTCGATTGCCATCTTTTCTTGCGCCTTGGTGAGAGGCTTCACGCTGGTTTCTACAGCAACCCCGTCTTCTTCGACATATACGGGAATGTCGTAGGTTTCATCATTGTGGGGGTCACGGAATCGGTTGCGGTAGTCATCCCAGGAGATGACACGACCCAACTTGTGTCGCTTAATGACATTCTTAACGTAGGTGCTCTTACCAGAACCAGGTGCCCCTGTGAGGAAGTACATGTGTCGCATGTCTTGCCTTTCAATAGGTAAATCTTAACTAGTAGATTGTACCACATTTTTAACGTGTTGCACAATATGGAGTTTTCATGACGATGGCGGCTTGCTATGAAAACGTTCACAACAAGCCGCCACATCAATCACTTATTTAATTACTAGAGGTCTTCTTTAACCTCTTCATCCCCCTCAGTATCTACAGTGTCGCCGTTAAGGTTGAACCTGTGAGTGCGCTCAAGGCTCTTAACCTGCTCATCAATTACAGAAATGAGTTGAGGCAATTTCTCCGACAATACCTCAAGGGACGCGCGAACACTATCTAAGTATCCTGCAATAATTTCTGCTTCAAGCCTGCCATGAGGTGCGCCCTCCACATTCTCGTGAGCCGCATAGAAGTCATCCAGTAGGAAAGAGTAGTTATCCTCATAGGAAATGTCACGCACATCCCCGACTAGGTTAAGCAGGTCACGCCACCCATCCGCCTGTTCCACTGCATCAAGAGCCATAGCTGAGCTTCCTGGGATGGGGATGTATCGGCTTCGCGCATTCAGATTCACAACATGAGTATCATTGCCAATAATTCCATAAATAAACTCGCGAAGCGGACCAGAAGCAAGAATCCCTTGCACGCCGGAGACAGTGCAAACATCCTTATAAGCATTGGTGATGGGCGCGGTCTGAGTGTTGCCTGGCTTAGTGTCTGGACTCCACCATCGCACAAGCGCTTCCGGCAGGTGTAGTTCCTCAGAGGGTGGGGTATGGAACGAAAGTGGAGAACCTAAATGAATTAGGGTAACAGGTTCACCAACAGTACCTTCTAGCGCAGGTTCGCCGTCCACTGCGACAAGCTTATTCTTATCGTTACTGTAAGCGTAGGTGATGATTTTGTCATTATCGCTTACAGGGGTGGTCTTCGCATTCCACCCCTCCTTGTGAACGTCAGTCACCTTGAGTAGTGTTGCCTTGTGGGTTTCGAGTCGGTCAAGTACCTCACGCAGGTCTACGAACTCCTCGTCACTGGCGGGGATGTCAGGCTGGTTACTCTTATCTAGTTCATAAATGGCGAGCAGTCCGTCGCCTGGCTGAATAGTCATCAGATTTATCTTTCTTTTAGCTGTGTGTTGCAGTATTTCTGCGCCGTCACTTCTATAGTAGCATGTGTTTGCATGTTTTTAGCTAATCGGGGCATTAAAATTTCTTGCGGGACAATGGTGCTTAGGTTGATGTCATGTTCTACGTCTTCGCGTAGCTCCTCATCCATGACCAAATTCCCGTCGTCTAAAGCAATGAGTCCATAGTCATAGATTGACTTAATCCTTACAGGCTTTCCTTTGGGTGGTGTGTAGGTGTCGCCAACTTGGTATAAGTGTAGGACTGCCTCTTCTCCATTTGCTCTGTGCGGCTCTAGGACTGCTTTATCGACCTTGCCGCCTACACCCAGTGCGTATCGAACCGCTAGGGGGGCTACATCCCCTGCAATGTCTTCTATGTCGCCACTTTTCAAAACTCCAGTAATGGTACCGGCGTTATTGCCTACCGATGTCGCTTTGAACCGACTGTCCGTTGTTACTTCACTAATTCTGTACAGTTGCGGTTTCAGGGTGTTTCTTGACACATGCAGGAAGAGTAACAGCCCGTCTCCGATGGTTAAGGTTGGGGTTGAGATGCGGTTTTGAGGTTCTTCTGGAAGCATTTTTTAAAACTCCGTTTTCTCTGTGTTGGGGTGGGGATAAAAGAAAAGTGAGTCACAATATTGCCGTAGTGTGACTCACTTAATATTTTATTCTCGAATTACGTTAAGCTCACTGACAAGAGCGTCGATACTGTCATCTGACAGACCGCCCTCTAGAAGGCTAATCTGTTCACCAACAAGCCAGCGTACAGTATCGTCGGAACAGGTCACCAGAGAAGCCGCCAGGGGCATTACGATGGAAATTTTGCCACCAATAGGCTCCCCGGTTACATTGTTGATAACTTCAATATGGTAATGATGCAAGGTCTGCTTAGCCCACACCTCAGGCTCCTGAGTAGGCTCCTCGAAAACTCGGATAGCTACATTATTAATGTCTGCCACTCCGAATAGTGAATCAATATCAATAGTTGCCATGAGGCATCCTCCAAAGTTGATTGTCAATATATAGATATTATACCACAGGTTTAAAGCTATTCGGAGGTGGTGGTTTCTAGCTTTTCGCCGTTACGTTTTGCCCTAACGTGTTTCCAAACCGAAATAACTACTCCAATAAGGACAAATGCGTTGCCTACCAGATTCCCGAAACTGCCGACAAGGATACAATACGACGACCAGCAGATGACATTCAGAACCGTGTATGATTTAAGGGCGGCGAAATTATGCGCAATAGCCATCAGCAACCCAGTGGCTCCCCCAAGAATCGCTAAAGTACCAGGCGACAAGAAGCCCCACCCCAAAATAACATACTGGACGTATGCCGCTGTCCCTAAAGATATTGAAATGGCGGAAATTCGGTACCCCGCCTTTTCAAGGAAAGGAACTTTACTCTCAAAAAGAGTAGCCGTGTAGTAGAGCAAATTCACAAGGTTCATTGCTAGTACGGCGGGCTGATTGAGAAGAATTGACTGGATAGCAGTAAGGGTGGCTGTGTAGACGGAAATATACCGCACCCCCCCCCCTGCCAACATACCCCATGAAGCAAAGCCCAGCGCTTACGCCAAGACCTAGAATCTGAACAATAATATCAGTAACGCCCATAATGCCCCTCAATAAAAGAAAAAAGTTAGGTTGAAAGTGTTATTTCTCCCATATCGGAAGAGGGATACTTTCAACCTAACTTTTCATTAGAGGCATGTCGCTACATGTCATAATGGCGGTCTACTTCATAGGGGTTGGGGTACAGGTGAATTTCTCGCAGGGGAGCTTTGAATACCTCAGGGGTTGCGGTATTGTTCTCGTAGGCGGCGATAATGCTTTCGCGGCTATTCTTGCCTACCTTGCGCCATTCTGCCTTGCTTGCCCAGTTTTCCGCCTGCTGGATAGAGTCAAGAGGGAGAACATCAATACTCTCAGCGGTGATAGCCGCCTCTACACCTTCCAGAATGTAGCCATTTATTACACGGTCGCGAGTATGCATGATGCTACCAGCATCACCGTTGCCATACATCAGATGAACCTGATACACGCCGTCACCCTTCTTCGTGAATCCTGTCACCTGTGCGTAGTGGATGATTCCGCCGGGCAGGTGGAGGCGCAGGATGTCACCAGTCGCCACCAGGAGGCGTTCATGTAGGAAGTGTCGCTCCGTGTCAGCCTCTAGCGCAGTGAAGTTGTGCATGGCGACGGTGTAACGGTTATTGACCGCGTTCAGCGCCTTAGCGTTAGCTTCTAGCGCTTCGGACTTAGCCGCCTGGAACAGGGAAGTGGTGAGCGTAATAACGGACTCTAGCGCACTACAGAGGCTTTCTTTCAACTGTTCTTCGGTGGAGAAATTGAGGTTGCTCTTGTATGCGCCGTCAGACAGCTTCTTCTGCATCTGCGTAGAGCTGTAAACAGGGCTCGCAGTGAGGTAATGCTTCACCCAGTCGTAAGCTTCCATGATGTCACGGTATCGGTGGTTCTTACCGCAAGCCTGAATACTTTCAATACCGTAAGGTCGTTCCTGGTCAGTGAGGGGGTAGAGAAGGGTTCGAGCGTTAGCGTTACCTACAGGGATGCGGTGGGTGGGGGCTGATGTGTTCCACTGCATGAATAGGGCAGACGTGTCGGTTGTGGCAAGAATGTTGCCAAGGATTACGTTGGTGTTGCCGAAGGTGTGTTCCGCTTTGGGCGCGATAATGCCCTTCTTGAAGATGATGACATCTTCTCCCGCGCTGAGGGAGTGTAGGGTGTTTCCGTGCTTGTCGTAGATGTGCATAATAGTTCCTTCTTTCTAGAAAAATACTTAGTTAAATTGTACCACATATTTAAGCACCTCGGCAATGCTTGGGTAAAAATAGGAGAGGGGTGTTATCTAGATTCACTACCTCTAGACAACACCCCTCTCCGTAATAACTACTGGGTGAGTATGGGTTAGAAATTAACCTCAGGGATTATGAAATTAATCATGTCGCCGCGAACAAAGGTCATGTCAGTATGCACCTCAAAGCGTTTGAAATCGTCGTCAGCAATGACGTAAGGGTCCCCGTCCCGAAGGCCGCCAATAACAGTGACATTCTTTCTAGGTACGGTCACATTATGCAAGCGCCAGGTGTTACGTTCAACCATGCTCATAGTGACGGTCATATCGTACTTCGTGTTGAGTGAAGCGTCATGCACATCCCTATTACTATAGGCGGGTGACATTTCTCCCTTGAGGTACTTGCGGGTGTGCATCCTCACCCCAATCAATGCCAGGTTCCAGTACTTTCTCTAAATATGGGAAAACTGCTGGCTGTGGGATGGAATGGTAAACCTCTGCTTCTGGATGCATAATGGTTTCGCCCGTAACACTGTTGCTGAACACAGCCCAGCCCACAAGGACTTCCAGCATTGCTGGTAAGTATCGCCCTGGCTGGAGAGTGATAGTGTCTGCATGATTAACTACATCGTCTACCAACTGACGCTGGTATGCTGGTAGCTCACAGATACCCTCTAGATAGAACTCAATCTTTTCAGTTTTCTCCTTCATGAGGGGCTGTGTCCAGCCTAGTTAATCAGGAAGATATTGAAGTCTTCCTCGGTACCCTTGAAGGCAAAGGTGACTTCGCCGGTGTCGTAGTTAATGTTGGTGGTGGTGTCGCCAGGGGTGAGGACTGCGAACATCATCTCATTGTCGAGATATTCAAGCACTTCTTCCTTGGTGGTGTTCTGACCGACGGTTACCGACGTAACCTCGCCCTGAATCATGCCTACCTTACTGGGTCCCATCAGGTTAGAGCCAGTGTTGGTGATGAGGGAGACTCGCCAATAGCCGGTCTTCTTATCCTTATTTACGCCGTAACCGGCGGCAGTTGCCGCAATGCGAGCAAGGTCAATAGCGGAAGGTGCCTGATTCGTGCAGGTCGGCTTGAAGGTAATGAGAGTTGCCTCGGTGAGGTGCTTAGGGGTGGACATTGAGTGTCGCTCCTTAGATGTAGGAAAATTTCTAACTACAAATCAGTGTACCACAAATTTGGAAATATGCAATTGGAAACTATAGCATATGTTTGCCCCCATGCGGCACCATAAATATTGGTCGCATGGGGCAAGCCACCCAACTCATTAACAGAGTCGCCTACATCTGAGAGTAGTCCACAATCTCAACCTGAACTTCCTTCGCCCAGTCACTCAAGAAGGAGTCCGCGTAGTCCGCATATGCCTCAGCCCACTCATGAGTAATCCAGTCACGCACAAACTGCTCCTTCTCACCCTCATCCTCAATAGCATACAAGGCATCAAGGTCAATATCTGCGTCATCAACACTACCAAGGCAATACACTAGAGCGTGAGTATCCCACACCTCTTCCCAATCAGGTTCACCCCAATCCAATGCAGGCGACTCACTAGAGCCACGATACTTGTTAATGAGAAGCTGGCTAATACGGATAGAAGCATAACAACCCCAAATAAGTAGGGATACCTTGGTGCGGGAAGGTGCTTCGTCGCCAAGAATAGCGACGCGAAGCAATGCCTCCATAGTGGGGTTCATGCGTGCGGCTTCCTCAACGTTAAAAGTGCAATCATACTTGCAGTCAGGGATACTGATGTCCATAGTGAGTATACGGATAAGGTCTTCGTCCTTCTCCCAGTCAGGCAGGAGGTTGCAGTAGAGGGTAAGTTCGTCGCGCTTAACATCCTCTTCAATGGGGTCGTAGTACAGTCGAGCGACAGGTTCCGCGTTATCTGCGTCTACGATGCTTCGAGAGATGATGTTCTCAAATTCGCTATCGCTGATGTTCTTGGGGATATATGCGCATAGTTCCTCGGAGAAGTCGAGGGTCTGCGCAATAATGCTGGTCATGTTGAGGCGGCGGGTCTTAAATGCTTCGCAAGCGTCCTGGTGAAGGGTCTTGTTCTGCTTGCGAAGACGCTTCATAACTTCTTCCTTGACGGCGAGGTCGATGTCTGCGTAAGCGGTCATGAGTTTACTCCTTGAGTTGAAGGGGTTTGGAAATAATTAATTTACATGAATAGTGTACCACAAATACTTGATGAATGGCGTGTTTGTGGGCATAGTGATGCCCCTCCCACATCTAGGTTTTCACCATAATGGGAGGGGCATCATCTTTATACACTATTGTTATATTGCTATTACTTAAATCTTGCTCAAGTGCAGGCGTGCAATTTCGCTCATCTGCACGCTATCGAAGAACTCCTGGTCATCCTTTGTGACAAGAAGAGCACGCTTATTCTTGTCACTCACCTTAATGTCTTCAATCGACAGAGGGTGAGGCAGTTTCGCGTGGCAGAGAATGGCAGGCTGATGCTTCGTCTTGCCGAAACCGATACCCTGAATAACAATATCACCAGCATCAATGTCTACGCCAAGGCTCTTGCGCGCCTCGCGAGCGACTGCACCCACAACAGGTGCCCCATCCAGAACATCATCAATGCTGACACCACTTGTTGCAGAGACACCATACAAGCCAGCACCCACAGGCAGACCAGCCACACGTTCAGTCAGAACAATGTTGCCGTCAGAATCCTCAATAATGAGGCTAGTTGCCAGGGCATTAGCGAGACGCACATCATGAGTTGTCACAACACCAACAGGAACCATGCTGTCCTTGAACAACAGCGCCTTCTCGCGCAGAGCCTCATCTTCAATCTGAGAGACTACAGCAACCGGCGCGCCATAGAGGATGTTCGTTGCCAGGAAGCTATAGAAGTCGGACTCGGAAAGCGCCAACTCAGCAACCTTCGCCTCCTCATCTAAACGCAACTCCTCCAGTCGAGCAACCGGCGCATTAACCACATTCTCACCACCAACAACGCGGGCAAGCTCAGCTACCTCATCAGAGGTGAATGGCATATTCAGCCTGGAAGGGGCGGTGATTGCAGTTACAGTGTATCCGTCAAGGGGAACATACTGAGTCATAGGGTTTATACCTCTACTACTAGGACGGAAGCGTCGTCGCGCTTTCCGTAAATCTTATCTGTGTAATTTGAGTATGCGAGGCTCTTTAAGGAACTCTCGATAGGCTCCTGAGGATTATAGCAAGACATAAAACCGTCTGAGTATAGAACAATGGTGGCGTTCATATTGTGGAGGCTGATGGTGCCAGTTTTTGCACCGTATGCGCTGTGTGGGTCAAGGCTACCGATGGGATACCCGTCTACTGCGTTAGCTTTGAGTCGAGTATTTTGAAAAATATTTTTACGTTCCTCGGCGGTGATAGTGCCATGCTCATCAATAATCCGCTGGATACGTTTGCGGTTCCGTGTTGCAAACGGTTCGATTCGCTTATCTGTCACTGTTTTGTCACCAATAGTGAGGTAGCAGTCCCCTAACGAGAGGTATTCCAAAGTGTCGTCCATCACACGGATAAGCATGATGGCAAATGTAGGGAGCTTCGCGTACTGTTCGCGGGTAGTTGTATTCTCCGATGTGTGGAGGCGGTATTGGGCGACCGTCTGAATACTGTCATGAAGAATTTCTGACAGGGACTTACTGTCATCAATGTTCTCCGGCAGTGTATCGCTCAGGTCATTTACGATGTCCGCAACCGTAAATGGCGGGTAGACAGGGTTTTCAAATAGGGCAGTTGCGCCATCAATAACCCAATAATAGTTGTCCCGATAGCCGACGGCATCCTCGTTCTCTTCGGAGGTTCCTTTGATGCTATGCATATATTTAACTGACATGTACCCGTTTACCTTTACGCACTGTAGGGGCTGTAACCCCATTAGTATAGCTTCAATCCAGTCAAATCTATTGTTTCTAAATGATGTGTTTTGCGGCACTTTTTCCTCTCGGTGCATGAATAAAGTTTTTAGGTAAACCTCCTGTGCTAAAATAATATGCATAAAGCCCTCAGCCAATAAGACTGGGGGTACATGCACAATAAACAACTACGAGAAGAAACAACCAATGACCCGTAAGATTTATACCGCCGATGACCCTCTGGAAGTTCACCTGGAGCTAGATACCACCCTTGAGCGACGCTCCCTCATGGAGTTCATCTGCGCCAACGCCAAGAGTTTCGGTGCAGAACGTGACCCACACAACCCTGATAAGTATATTGTTCGATTCTATGACAGTGACGGCAAACCCTTGGTTCACCATAAAATTAAAACCCCTTATGTCACAGGCGAAGTTGTATCCACCGACCCGGACGTACTCGAAGCACTAGATGTCATGAAGGCGAACAATATCCACGCCACAAACATTTACTGCCAGCCATACAAGCATCTAACTCGCCTACGTGTAGACGCTGATGCTTTCGCCCAGGTGGATAAGCCACAGTCCTAATGTTGAAAGGGGTGCCCTCCGGGTGTCAAATGATACTAAACTAGCGATGGCGTTGGAAAAATGCGCCACAACCAACCGCAGATATGCCACTGAGTCGTACCTAAAAGCCGCCCGGCAAGGCGTACTCCTACCCCCTGTCGGTGATTTAAGACTATCGCCCCTCAGTAGCGACGCAGAGGGATACGCCTACACAGACGCACGGATACATGAAGAATGCATGGAACACCCTAAATATGTTCGCTTCCACAAATCCGACTCAATGTTGCGCGCCAGCGTATCACGCATCAGGCTAATGGTTTCAGCAATTATCGCAACAGAAGCTAAATACTACGAGCTAGGGTTACTAGAAGGGGTATCTCACGATGAATACATGGGTGTGCGTAAACGCCCAGCATTAGGGAGCCTCATTGACGACTACGCACCCACTCTTTTCCAGAATAGGTGGCTAACCTACAATAAATGGGAAGACTAGAGTCATCTCCGCGCGTAGGGAAAATAGACTAATAAGGATAAACACCTCACCAAGTCTCGATTCTTGCTAACTTACACGGTAGATGAGTCAGAGCTTCGCCCTGACGGTGACCCTCCAGCTAACCCAAGTGGGCTAACTTTCCTGGTCTTGACGGGGTAGCCTTCGGGCTACCCCGCCCGTTTAGATTATCCACCTCTCCTGTCTCTCACGGGCGAGGTGTTATCGAATACAATATCACAGATTTTAATGGTTTTAGTTTATTTCCCTAATAAAACCCGTTATTTTCGGCAATCTCGTTTACCAGATTTAGCATGTCAGCATACCATTCCTTGTAGTGCCGCAAGTCCTTGGTAGCCGTCTCCGTAGTGATAGCCGGGCTTTCTTTCTGCCATTTAGTGATGCGTCCCAGGCGGGCGGTAAACCCTTCCGGGTCGTCAGCCCAGCCACCACCCAGACTATACGTCTCGGAACAGAAAAGAACCTCATGATGGGCATTCATGTACCTATAGTACGAATCATTCGCCGCATGATTAAAAAGCTTGATGAAGTCGTGGATGTACTGCTGGTTGCGGTATGGCTTGCCGTTGCTCATGTTGATTGTCTCAGCGTCCCATAGGTCGTACACAGTCTTTGCGCGGCGAACGATATTCATGGATTCAATCATTCCGTCGGTGGCAACATCCATTGCCTCTAGGTATCCCTTAACCATTGTGGTGTAATTGTCGCAGTGAACCTCTAGTGGGTATTCGGCTGGCTGTAGAATCTCTTGAGACAGAATCTCTTCAATGATGGGTGAAACGTTTTTCCAGCGGTGGATGACCTGCTTGGCGTTTTTAATGAAGCGAGTGGTCGCGTACTGTTCAGCTTCTTCTAGTAGAAGATGGCACGTTTCAACGCAGTTGGAGTTTTCATGCCAGTTGGTGAGCATTTCGCTCATGTCGTTGTGTAGGTGGTGGATGTAGTGGTCGGTCTTGTAGAGAGTTTGCTTTACTACTGCCCAAACCATGCGTAGGTGGCGGTCTTCCTGCCACGGGTACCACTGACCTGACCCCATGAGGTTAATGGACTTAGCGATAATTGCCGTGTAGTGCTTGAGTGCCTTGCTTGCCTTGATGTTTGCAATAACGAGGCTGTACTCTAGCCGTGTCAATTCGCGGTAGTGGTCGTGCATAGCGTCCGCTACTTCCTCGTGGGAAAGTTCCATGACTATGCCTTTCTGTTGCCTAAAATTCCTTACAGAAATAATTATACCACAGATTAGTATGCGTATGGAAACAGTTCACCCCTCTATGAAGCTTAGTCATAGAGGGGTGAATTATAATTATTCGTCAGGGACGCTGATTCCATCAAGGTAGCGGCGCAAAGTGGCGCGGCTAATCTTAAGCTGACGCGCTACCTCAGCCTTAGGGATGCCCATCTCAATCTTGCGGCGCGCATCCTCTAGCTTATCTTTAGTAAGAGATTTCGGCTTCTTATATGCGCCGCGCGCCTTAGCGCGTTCGATACCTTGGTGCTGTCGCTTCCTTGAGTTTTCGTACTCGTATGCGGCAACACGTGCCAGAATATCGAAAATTATACCCGAGATAAGCTTATGCGTAAGGTTAGCTTCAAGTGAGCTTTCTGGCGGATATTCACCCGACTCGGTAGCGAGAGTACTAAGAAGTGGTAATTCATCACTATAAATAACGATTACTTTACGTTTCTCAAGCATGTCTCTAACCTCTGTGACGTGCTTCGAGTCGCGCCCTAGCCTCTCAACTGTAGGGGTGATAAGCACGTCATGCGGCTGGATGCGGTCGAGGATATAGGATAGCCCATCTCGTTCATCAGCTGAGGTAGCGCCACTAACCTTATCAACCGTGACAAAATCTGCACCGTCAAGAGTTAGACTATGGTAAACGTCTTCGCCATAGTTCCCCTTAACCCATTCGTGGATATTATACACCTGCCGGTCAGGATTCTGCCCTGACGTGGAAACGCGCACATACCCATAAATGCGTTTAGTGGGCAATAGCTTTCGAGTAGTCATGCCAACTATCCTCTACAGACTGCCGCCGCGTTCTGCCTGTTCGCGCTTTAGCTTGGCGATATTCTTGTCCGCCAGGTAGTTGCCGAACTTGGCAAGGTTTGTCATGAGCGAAAGAGTGCCGCGAGTGAAGGCGTATTCAATCCAAGTGGAGTCGTCCTCAATCTCAAGCAGGGAGATGAAGTCGTCTTCCAGGGATGCCGCCATAATTGAATTGGCGGCAAAGACGATACCCAGAGCCTTGCGGCGCTTCTTGGTGTTGATTGCGAGAATGGCTTTAGTACGGGCATTCTCAACCCCGGTAAGCGGTTCGTCCGGCTTACCGATACGCTGGCGCTTACTCTCCAGCACCTCGCTCAGCCACTTAGAATCGCTCATACCTTCATCATAGGCGAGGCTCGAAAGAGTGCGACCCTTCTCACCAGCATCCAAGAGGGTGTCAATGAAATTGCGGGTTGCGGCATCCATCTTCGCCTTGCGGGAGGCGGGGGAAGAAGCCTTAGATGCAAGGAAGGCAGAAAGCTTAGTAGCAGTAGAGGTTGCAGTAGTAGAAAGGGACATGATTATGATTCACTCCTAAATAATATGTAAGGATGAGTTGGGGTTACCCATGCGTGGGGCGGGGCAGAGGATGCCCTGACAGTTTGTTTCACAGCACCTCATCTGGCGAAACAGGTGAGGTGCTGTGAATATAGTATCACAGATTTGCGTCAGCTGTTGCTGTGAGCCTGTGATTTAGCTAATGTCGATGGCGTGAATTTTAAGTTCTGCGTTAGCCTCTTCCACTTCGGAGCCTGCTTCCAGGGTGGGGTATGGGACGCGGATTTCCCCGAAAAGTTCTTCTGTCAGTGCAAGGTGGTGGTAGTGGGGCGGGTTGGGGAGACTGTAGGCGGTTTCCCCTAGCTTAGTGTTGCCCTGGTAAAACTCAATGAGGTACCGCTTATTGGCGGTATCAATGGTGAGGATTGCGTCAAAGATGGTTCGCTTGAAAAACTCTACGGTTTCTTCGATGGTTGCCCCATTGAAGGGTGTCACCTGTAGGGGGAGGGTGAAGTCGTAGTAGGTATGGAATGGTACTGCTGATGCGGGGATGTTGTCATAGAACATGTCGTCCATGAGTGTGCCTTTCTTGTGTTAGATGCGGGTGTTGAGTTCGTCAATGTGGATGTAGAACTTGCTGTTGCGGTAAACGAGCTTCATATCATTTTCGTTGGCAACGTCAAAGACAAGCATGCCCATTTCGTGTCCGGGGTCGATGGTGATGTTGTGGGTGGCTTCTCCAACGGTTACGGTTCCGGTGAGGTATTCAACTTCGTAGCTTTCGCCGTAGTTGGGGTTTACTTCGAATCGTGCGTCGGGGATGGTGATTCCTGCGTCCGTTTCTGCATAGTTGGAAGTGTTGATGTTGTTGAGGGTGTCGCCTTCGATGCGGAAGTTCATGTCGGTAATCTTAATCTTCATCATTGGAGGTGGTTCCTTTCGGTAGTTGCTTATAGTTTTGGGAGGTGTGTTAGGCGAGGTTTTCGATGAGTTCGATGATGCCCTTGTGGGTAGCGGAGCCTTCGAAGCCATCTGCCAGTTCGCCCTCTTCGGTTACGGGGTCAATGTCCTCCATGCCGCTTACGGGGCTAATGTAGATGGTGACGTTTTCGCCGGGGGCGTGGGTTACCATGTATGCGCCGTTGATGCTCTTGACGAGGTACGCAGTGTTGGGGGCTACATTGAGGGTGGTGATGTTGGTGATACCCAGCTTTACAGTATTTGCTTCGAGGGTGTCGAAGACGTTCTTTGCGGTGACGTTTGCGCTGGTGGTGACTGCGTGGTTTGCGGTGATGTACAAGGCTGATACCTTTCCGTAGGGGAAAACTTAACTTATATAAATAGTCTACCACAGATATTTGAGGTTATGCAACTCTTGGGTGATTTTTTATTTATGGTACACTAGTAGGTAACCACTTAACGTTAATTACTCACTACAGAAAGGGATATTGATGCCACTAAAAGGTAATGTCGATACTGAGACTACTCTGGGTGGGTGGCGCTTCGCAACAAGTCACGCCCCTAAAAGCGTCGTGCCCTCCAATATTCAATGGGAGGGTGAGAATGTCACCCCTATACTGAGCCGCAAAGAGTATGCCACCCTGGAGAGTACCTGCGATAATGCCGCTCGACTCTACCTCAATAATGACCTTTACGGGTTTTCTTCAATCAATACACCGCGAAGCTTCGCCCTGCCGGAAAACCTTTTTGTTATGGGTGACATGCATTCCGCAAACGGGCGACTAGAAGCAGGCGTAAACAGTGTAGTTACTGGTTCAATGCTATCAAGCACAACTACAGCCGTTAAGCCCGGTGCCCTAGTGATGGGTGGTGTCAGCTCTGGTGGCGGCGTATTGGTAGGCTCTAATGCATTCGTGGGCAACCCGAACCGTGTAGACTACAACAAGCTACCGTTACCCCTGTGGTGTTCGGTGGCGATTCTAGCCAAGGGCGACATCACTATCGCAGAGGATGCGCATATCTTTGGTAGTATTATTTCACTTGATGGAAGCGTGAAGGTTTCTGAGGGCGCTAAGGTCTACGGTCAGGTTTACGACAAAGGCACCGGGCTACCTCCGCACGGTTTAACTTACCTAGATGCCTACAGCCTTTTGGGTCGTGTCGTCCCTTATTCCCCGCTAGGGTCGCGTTTCACTGCTGGAGAGTCTGCCGATACGCCTAGCATGTTTGGTGAACGCTACTATTTGCAGGGTGGTCAGCGTCGAGAGTGGCGCAAGTCCAATGAAGCCTGGATGAAGGCGTGGGACGAGAAGTTTGACTATGTTCCCGTTAATGATGGGTATCAGAAGAGGCAGTGTATGCCTAATGGTGGTTCTTACCTCTCCCACGACCCGGCGGATAAATCGCACTACTATGTCCAGCCTTACTATGGCAGGAATGTTAGCTATCTGCTTCACCGCAATAAGACCGTTCAGCTGTGGAGGGATTCTTTTGTAGTAGGCGACATTGAAGTGCCTGCCCATAAGCGGCTCGTTATCCCTGATAATTCTTTTGTTGATGGTCGGATTGCATTGAGAGGTAGTGCAACCCTTGAGCTTGGCAATGGGGCGCAGGTAGCTGGCGGCATCGTTACAACCGTTAAGAACCGCATTAAAGTTGGTAAGAATTGTGTTGTTCATAATGGTGTTACTGGTGACCGTAGGGAGCTTACCATTGACGCACCCCACGGGGTGAGTGAGCCAACGCTTGACAATCCTAATGTTCGGGTTGCGGGTATGAACTATGATTCTGCATGGGCGTGGGGGTCGTATCACTGCCAGAGGATGAATGCCGTAACTGGAGTGAGTGATGCACTGGTCACTCTGAATTTCTACATCTCACATCGAAGCTCCCTAGCTATGATGTACGCCTACTAAGGTCACCTCAGGCGGCTCTTCTATCTTGCGCTAACCCATTTTACCCAAGTGTGGTCACAGCCCCCTGAGAGGCTACTCTACGCCCTGTGAGTAGTGGTCACACACTCATATAGAACAACAAAGCCCCTAGATGCTCACTCTCTCATGAGCATCTAGGGGCTTTGTTGGGTGTAATCCTACACGTAGAAGAAGTGCTTGAGGGTTGCGCGCTGAACCTTTTCAAAAGTCTCGCTGGTTCGGATTACGGAAACAGCGTTCTTAATCTTCTGAATCGACTCATTAGCCGCCTGAGGCTCCTCAACCTTGACCACTACAGGAGAAGCCTTCTGCTGTCGCATAGACTCAACTTTACCTGCAACCTTCTCAAGGTCGGTAACCTTGATGGAGTAGTACTTTCCATTTGATACGGCATTGAGGTCGCGACTGCGAATCAGCGCCATAATGGTAGGACGGTCAGTACCAAGCATCTGCGCCGCCTCAACGGGGGAAACTTCGGTTCGGCAGATGGAGATGGAGGTGGCGTTGCCGTCTGCCAGGGTTTCTACGAGGGCACCCAGGACTTCGTTAAGGGCATCAGGCTTGATGCGTGCGCCCAGGCGGGTAGTGAAAGTGGCGTTAGCCTTTCCGCCGGTCAGTTCCATAACCTTGCGTGCCTGTTCGTGAGCCTTAACCAAGGTTTCCGGGGTGACAGTGATACGGGTCTGCATAGTTGGTTACTCTCCTTAGTGTGATTAGGTGGTTTGGGTTAGGACTGGAAGTATAGTTCAGAATCTACATAGGTCGTCGCGAGAAGCGCGTCCGTGCCTACGTGGGACTGGAAAGCGCGTACAAGGCGTGCGCCAGACTGGAGGGTGTACACGGTCGCGTAGACGTGGTACTGTGCGCCTTCGGCGGTATATCCCACCAGGGGTTCGCCATATGCGAAGAGCTGGAGGGCGTAAACGCCACCTTCTTCTTCGTCTGCAACACGAACTTCCAGCTCTTCCAGAGGCTCTAGCTCCTCGTGAAGGTCGAAGGTGTCTACGTCTAGGTGCTGACCGGCGGTTGCGTAATGGGGTACACCGTCGAGGTGTTCGCCGGTTGCTACTGCGTAGAGGGTGGGGTCGAGATGTGCCATGTTGGTCACCTTTCACTTGTGGACTATTTGTTAGGTGGATGAGTATTTTTACCTCACCCCTTGCCAATAAATCTATCATAGCACAGATTTAAAACAGTGAGCAAGTCTGGTAGTAGTGAGGTGTGACACATATCCAGGGGCGCAAAAAAAAGGGGGTATGGTCTATGAATCACCTAGACCATACCCCCCTGCGAGAGATGTCGCTTACTTGTCGGCAACCTTGACTACAGATGCTTCAACCTCACTCTTGGCATCCGTATCCCCATCGTCATCATCATCCTTCTTGCCCCAAGACTTAAAGATGTCTACCAGCACGGAGATAATTCCAGTCACCATAACGAAGAACGTGATAATGACAAGCGTCTGTTTAGTGGCATCATTAAGTAGACCATTACCGCCAAGGAAAGCACCTACAGCGGTCACACCAAAGGCGATAGCCAGACTCCAATACGTAAACCAACTAGGCGACAAAAAGGTGGTGCCCTTCATGCTGGCAATATCGGTTCCCTTACGCTTATCCAACATTCCAACAATGTACTTAAGGACAAAGCCAATGAACATTGCAGAAAAACCAATAAACGCGAAGCCGTAACCGTAAATATCATGGGTAATAAAGTTAAACATCAGAGTTTCCTTCCAAATCTTTTGCATCCTGCTTCCAGGTCGCCTGCTCAGCCCTCAATCGGTCAAGCTCAGCAACAATTACACTCGTAGTCTCTTTACCATCAGCCAGCCACACATAGATAGCGTGACCGAGCATGACCAGTAGCAAGAGACTGCCAATGGCTACAGAATACACGGCAATCACGTCAGATGCAAGTAAGCCGGTCATAAATACAATGTTACTAGCCAGAACAACCGCACCCAGGGTAAAGAAACCCCAAAAATTCAGAATCCTACCGCGCCGCGCCCGTCCAGAAACACCAGCTTGCTTACGATAAAACCCAGCCTTCTTACGGGGCAAGCCAATAGCAAAAATGTAAAGCACTAAAAGGACTACCGGGAGGATAATACTAATAGCTTGAGAGACATTCTGAGCCTCCACGCCTATACCCCCGCATCCTTATCGGACTGACTAACAGCGCCCTTGTTGGTCGCAGAATCCTTCGCGGTATGAGCACAGCCGCCACCAGCCATGCACGCATGGCGGTTATCGCACCCTGTAAGACAGTCGCCGTCATTAGTGCCAGTCGCAAACCCCGCAAAATGAAAGATAATCAGCATAAATCCAATAACAGCGACAGCCGTCACCACGCCTGAAACAAACCTATACGTGTCCATGCCGAAAGTGTCAGCTATCCAAGGCTTAGCCAGAGTAAAACCGTTAGTTACAATAGCCAGCAGAAGAACGTTGAGCTTGAAGTTATTTTTACGCGGGTTCAATGAGCCTTTTAATGCGATAAAGCAACCCAAACAAATAACCATCAGAGCTACAGAAATGCCAGCTTCAAACGGGGTCAGGGTAGGCGGTAAAGTGTCAGTCATTATTAAAAACCTCCAGATAGAAAAAAGTGATGATTAGTTGTTATTTAGGGGCGCGTTCAATCGCTTAGCAATGACCAAAGAAGCAATAATTAAGCCTACCGAAACCATAAGCGACACAGCATAGATAATGAGCATAATAATCGGGCTTAGGAACAACATGAGGATAGGCGCTACAACCGAAACGCATAGGTTAAGCATGGCTATTAGCACACAGTTGTGAGTCGCATCATTCCGCATAGGATTAAGTGAACCGCCAATACGGAAGAACTGCATACTAATAAAAATTAGTGTCGCTAAACACATTCCAGAGATAAAGACGCTAAGGGCGGGCATAGTTAAACATTCCTTTCAGAATTACGGTGACTTACACCCCATCACACGCGGGAGTTATGCCACCATGTTAGCACAGATATTGTCACGAAATTTCAACTTCCATAGGTTTGAATGTGAGGATGCTTTCATATGTGCGTACCTTATCTTTTGGGCATTGGGCGCGTTGAAAACTCTTCCCCGAGGAAGACTTCAACGTGCCTTGGTACACTCTGTTCATAAAGTTGCTTCGGACTTCTCCTGACATGGCGATAGAGTCATACTTACCAGTAATATAGGTACGCTGACTCGCATCTTCCACCAGGCTACATTCAGAAAGCGAATGCATTGTGACAGTAAGGTTTGTGACAATCATACCGATTGCCCTCGTTGTGTCACTCACCCACCAGTACCCATCCCATACTGTTTCCAAGACAAGGGTTGGCTCTAACGTCTCAGGGTTCCAGGTAATCCCTATCGCCCCTGCGCTTGTGAGGTGAGCCTCTTTACTAGGGTGGGGTGAAAGCGTGTAGCCTCTGCGTTTAATGGCTTTGACTGCGCAACGTGCAAGGTGGCGCTTGGTGTATTCGTCATGAGGCAACGCGCTTACGTCAGTCAGCGGCTTACAGGTAGCTAAACTCTTCACGGGCATATTCGTCCTCAATTGCTGTATATTCAGTGGCGCTGTGCATGGTTACTGTCCAGGCGGTCTGCCAAGCGGAGCCGCGATTATCGTCGTAGGAGAGAATAGCTTCTACCACAGGCTCACCTTTGGAGTTGTATGTCAGAGATTCGATGATAACCTCACCTGGCGTTCCGAAGTCTTCACCATCGTATTCCCAGTAATGCTTCTTGCTGAGGATATTTTCAATGTGGCGCTTGATGATTTCGTCGTTCTTACCTGCGTTGCTCTGCATGGCTACCCACTCCTTGCGGTACGGAATAATTGCTTACACACACTATACCATAGATTTAGACGGGGTTACACATCCTGGGTTACCGCTTTAAAATTCGGCTCCCCAAAGCGCCCGCCGTCAATCTTGCAGAAGTAGACGCGCCCATTACTGAGCTTCTTGCAGATGTTGGCGAGGCGCTGATTATAAGTGTCCTCTGCATAAAGCGCGTTATGCCAAACTACCGTATCTGGGATACCTAAGAAAACATGGCGGTATCCATCGAGTCGCAGGGGTTCTTGCAATGCATCTAGCTCAGCTAAGAACTCTTCCAGCTTACCATAGGGAATGCACAGCGGCTTCTTATCCAAAAGGTCGCTTGTCGCTGAATCAATGACATCTCTCAGGTTGCGCCTACCACTATAGGTCTTCGCTAACCCCTGTATAACCTGTTTTTTTGATAATCGAGTATGCTTCACTGCTACTGTGGTAGTATTTCTCTACATCTGCCGACGTTAGAGTGCGCTCCTGCCGCTTGCGTTTGGGGTAAATCGCATTGCGAGTCACAACCACATATTCGTCACCACGTTCCTGATAATTGTGGCGGTACACCACCGGGCGCTCATTACGCCACGTCGCCTGAACGTCAGTCATTTATTATTCTCCTAAAAACTTACTGTAGTGGCTTTAAGGATTCGCGCAGTAGAGGGACACTAGGCATCCACGCATTCTGTTTTCCAAGTTCCATCGCGCTTCACCCAATACATGATGATTCCTGTGACGGGGTGAAGCGCCTCGGTAAAGTCCTCAATGCTAACACCTTTCTCAAGGAGGTGCATACCGCCCAGCAGGTTTGTTTCCCCTGATTTGCGCCGTTCACTCTTGGCATGTGCCAGAGATTTCGCATCCCAGAAATAGAGGTTTCGCCCCATCATTAGAGTAAGCTCTGATAATAACTCGGTGACTGAATCAAATTCTTCGTCAATTAGCTTGCCAACATCGTCAAACTCTTGGTGACTAGTAAACCACTCATCCGCTTCCTCAAGGTGGTCATGCATTGGGTCGGCGTAGGTTTGCAGGTATGGGAGTTGATTATCCAGACTATGCCACACCTCATCTACTGTGATGAAGTTGAACGAGTAGTCGTATATGCGGTTGATGGTTTCCCACTTTTTTGACCGTGACCTCTTATCCTTACGCAGGCTCTTGACAATCCTGTTGTTCGCTAACCACTCTGCAATAAATGGCGACTCGCTATGCGACATTTCTTTGAGGTGGTCACAGGTATCAACCTGAATTTCGCGTTCCTGTTTTGGGTGGTTTAGTGCAAGCGTGTGTAGGGCTAGTTCTTGCGTTCGCCACGAACTATGGGTTACCACCTGTTTCTGTGAGGAACAGTCCGCTTTCTTTCGCGTGGCGGCTGATGCAGTTTCGTTATGGATGTGGATTGCCATATCGCCCCTCCATTGTGTTTATTTGGATTCGTCAAAGTTATTTCATTGTAGCACGCAAACCTGTGCCAGGTATGGCAAATGCCTCACACCTAGACGTTAATCTAAGCGTGAGGCATTTACTGCAAGGCTAGTCACTGCAATAGTGGATTAGCTCTTACTCTTCACTTGTAGAGTTAGCTGATGGGGAAAGCTTCTTCGGGAACAAGATAACAAATTCCTTGAGAACGCCTTCCTTTCCGATAATGTTACAGCCGGGGGTTTCATCATCATCAAGCGAATAGTGAACCCTCGCGTTAGCCGGAATCTTGTATGTGCCAATAATTCCGTATTCAACTTCACGCAACAGCACATACTTCTCACCGTCATGTTCAGTGAAGTAATCTTCCGCCTTAGCGTCAGCATGATTAGGGCTTGTGAAGGGGAGCATGTCGAACTGTAGGTCGTCGTACTCCCAAACCTCAACAAACTTATTCTCAACCTTAGCTAGGTTCCTTGCGGATGCAACCGAAGAAACTGCTGATAGCGCCACAAGGAACAGTGTCACCGAAATTAACGGCGGAGGCACTGCCTGCGCGCCGCCACCGAAGTGCGTCTGCCAGTTTACAATCGCAAGAAGCACAAATGTGACTAGGTGCAAGAAGAATAGTCCTACACTGCGCGCCGCGAAACCATACGCTTCCTCAACAGTTGCTTCTACAGCTTCGTTGTCGTCATCATCTTCAAGGATGTTGTCGATTGCCTCCACTAGATTACCCACGCCGGGGTATCGTACAGGCTCATCAATCAGCTTAGCTACAGCACTCTCACCGAAAGTGTTCGTCGCCTTAGCGTAAAGCTCACTGTAGGCGGCACTATTAACCTCATGGATAAGCTTCTTAATGCCGGGCTTCTCAGACTTCGGAGCGTGAAGCTCGTAATGTAGGAAGCGACTATCAGCAAACCACTTACTAGAAGTAATCCTGATATGCGGCGGGAACCCGTCTAGACCATCATAGACGGTACGGATACTGTCTGCCTTATGCAATGGCTTCTTGGCGAAGAAGCAGGAGATGGGAAGGTCGTAAACCCCTCCATTATCACCCTTAATGCACACATAGAGGGTATTGCCGTCACGCTTAAAGTAGCGTTCCGCATACGGTGAATCTTCACGTGTGCCAGGCTGAGGAATAAGTTCATACTCCTCATCAAACCTCTTGCCGTAATGCAGTGTTGGCTCACTGGCACCCTTAAGGAAGCCCTTTGCTACGCTGGTAACGCCACGCAAGAAAGCATACATCGCGAAAGCAAGGAGAAACAGGTTGAGAGTATAATCCAAGCCACCATGCGGCTTAAACGTGGTGAACAAGATAAGCGCCATGCCAGAACCAATAAGCAGATACGCCAACCCTGCAAGGAACCACATACCCCTACTGGGTGCCGCCTTAATGAGCGGCTTAGTTAGCGCATCGTACAGTGAACCATCTCCAGGTAGCGACAACCCAGTCTCAGGCTTGCCCTTTTTCTTTGACGTAACCACCAATATTAACCTTTCAAATATCTAGCGGACAAAGCCGCCAGTGAGGGGTGACATGCCGCACCATTATGTAGATGCAAGTCACACATCAAAGAGTAACGACCTGCTACAGTTGCTACTCTATTAGCCTCCCTCCACCCCTCATGGGGAGAGTGTGCGGCATTACCCGCGTAACACACCCCTAGTGTAGCATATGATTTTGGCGCATGGCAAAGCCCCTGCCACCCGTACTGTAGTAGGTGGTAGGGACTTTGTTTGCTAGATGTTGATGGTGAAGTGCATTGCGCGGCTCACGGTGTCGCCGTTAATGCCAGAGGGGGTGATGCTGTAGTCGTTCTTCTTCTTGAGGAACTTCGCCTCTGCACTGTCGGCGGGTACGTGACCTGCCATTTTGAAGCCTTCGTAGGGGTCCTGGTCTTCCCAGCCGAACTGAATCTGTCCCTCCCAATAGAGGTTAGTGGAGTTCTGACCAACGACGTTTACAAGTACGCGCGGCTTCCAGTTATTGTGACTAGTTGCCGACTCATACTTCTCAAGGAGTACCTTGTTGAAGATTTCGTTCGCAGACTTGCCAGTGTTTTCCGGCTTGTCGCAGTCGGAGCCAATCAGGATTGCGTCGAAGTGTGCCGTTGAGATGCGTGCCATCGAAGTTTAGCCTTTCACTATGCGGTTTAAGGTTCCCCAGGAGGTTTCTCAACCCCTCGGGTACATTTATAGTCTAGCACAGATTTTAGACTGTATGCAAACGTGGCGGTTATGGTGCGCAACACACCCGCAAAGAAAATATGTCAGCATTCCTAGCAATTATTAAATTTCAAGCAAAAATGGTACCAATTTTGGACTCACCCTTGGGGATTTGTCACACATTGGTACCATTTTATAGATTCATCAGCCTACTTATGCGGATAATTAAGGCGTGGCATATAGTCACCTCACACCTTAACCACCAGAGGTGCCGCCACCAGACCTAGAGCCACCACCAAAGCCACCCTTGGAGCCACCACTAGAAGAACCTCCAGACTTGGAACCACCGCCGGAAGAAGAGCCAGAGCCACTGCCGCCACTCTTGGAGCCAGAGTTAGAGTTGCCACCATTATTGGAAGAGGAACCGCTATTGCTACCGGATTTACTGTCACTCTTAGAGCTATTAGAGGAACCGTTATTGTTCCCATTATTATTGGAGCCACTGCCGCTGTTGCTCTTGTTGGCAGAGTTATTATCAGTATTGGGCTTACTGTTATTAGTGTCCTTACCGGCGTTACTGTCCTTGCTAGTGTTACCGCTATTACCGGACTTATTGGCGGCTACTGCACCTGCCGCCGCTCCAGCCGCCGCACCTGCTCCAGCCGCCGCCGCATTGCTACCGCTATTGTTAGTGCCAGTATTGGAGTTGCTGTTGCTAGACGAAGTGCCGCCACTGGTGGTAGTGTTTGACTTACTGCTGTTATTGGTATTTGATTTGTAGCTGTAACGTTCAGTGGTTACGACCTTGCCGTCTTTCACGCCTGCCTTAGCTTTGGCGGCGCGGTACGAATCAGCGAAAGAGCCACCTGTAGAGGGCAAACCCTGATAGACGGTACCCTTATTGGGCATACTAGTACTGCCGCCGTGTAGAGGCGAGCCTACGGCGGGTACGTTACCGTTATTGTAGTTATTGACGTAAGTGGTGCCACTGGAGCCGTTCTGTCCCATCATGTATCCGATGTAGTACCAGATGAACATGTTGGTTCCGCTGTGCCCACTATGAGTGTCGCCACCACTATTGCCGTTACCACCATTGTTGATGGTGATGTTATTTGCACCGTTATTGTTCGATGGGCTGTCAGTAGGCGATGGTGAGGGGCTTGCGCGAGTGGATTCAGACGGTGAAGCGGTTGCGGTTGCCGACTCGGAAGCAGACGGAGAAGCAGTAGGCGATGCAGAAGGAGACGCGGCTTCGGTAGCTTCACAGCTAGTATCCTCGACGCGGGTTCCGTCTTCAACCTTCTGGCATACGCGAACATACTCGATGCCCTGGGTGCTGAACGGGGTTTCCGTGGGCTTGGGTTGAGTGTTGGTTTCAGGCACACTACAGCCGGAGATGAGTAGTGCGCCAACACCAGCGGTAGCTATAGCCTTTAGAAGGCGGCTAGAACGCGGGTTCTTGTCGATGGTGATAGATTGGTCGTTCCATTCATGTAGCGCGTTCTGCGCGGCTTCCTGGACTCCTGAGAGGTCATTATGCGGCGAAGGTGCCGGGTTCATGCGTGTACTCCTTATGTGGGGTTGGTGAAAAGATGTGCGACATAGGTGTCAATGGATATTATATAGTGAAACCCCTCTGTATGCCACTTATCGGGACACAGAGGGGTTTATTGTTTTCATGCTTCTATATATCGAGCATTTAAATATACCGTATGGCGGGCAAGTAGGGGTTTTGAGGGACTGTTAGAATCCTTCTAGTGGTGCTTACATATGCGTTAAATGTGAGTCACTATTCGTCGTCATCGTCGTCATCACTAAGCAGTGTTGGCGGCAATGAATTGAAATATTTAAATACCTCAATCACTGCTTCCAGTTCCGCAAGGTTTTCCGATGTGATAGGGGTTTCGCCACCATGTAGTCCAGCTCCCATGTCTACGTAGAAGTCGCCGCGCCTCACCTTGTAACAGGTCACCTCAAAAAGTGTGCCAGAGGTACCCCTGAAATAGATGCGGGTATCATCCCAGCCCCAATAGCCGTTTTCGTCATCAATAATGATTTCGCGGAACAGGTCGGGGTTGAGTGCTTCAAGCGCCCTAGTGAAGCCCTTCTTACCGAAACGCTTACTTGGGTGGCAATGTACCCAGACGGAGACGTAGTACTCTTTACCTTTGCCGCCTCCGTGGTCAAAGCTTCGCACAAGGTCAGGATTCCAGCGCCTCTGAATGTACGCTTCAACTTCCTCATCTGTGATAGGGATACCGGATAGCTTGGCGGACTCTTCATGTTGGGCTACCTTCTCACGCTTCTTAGCTTCAAGTTCCGCACGTTCCTCATCTGACATTGGCGGCGTTGAGTCCACGAGCAGGGGGTGGCGGTATTTGGTCTTGCCAGTACCCGTGGCGGTCATGCCCAGGAGTTCCACAGGTGTTGGCAGTGTCTCCACAGTTTCGGCTGGTATATGCAGAGACGCAGAGCCATTCATATTTACATAAATCACTTGAACTTTTTGGTCGCCCTCTTGTGGGTCAAGCTTATCCGCCACTTCCTCTTTCTTCCAAAATGCCACCTTTTTCAAACAGCTTTTAATGAGTTCAGCGAAAGGCTCTTCACCCTTCGACTTACTGCCGTCTTCCTTTGGTTCAACAGGTGCAGGACCTAGACCAATACCAAAAACCCCCGACTCATCCCCCTCTTCTTTCGGGATAAAAAAGTAAGCTGGCGTAAACTCTTCATAGTTTTTCATGTAAGTAGCTCTCCTTAAGGATATGCCTGGTGTTTATTGTGAAAATGTTGGTGGAATTAATGCTGGATGTTGAGCCAATCATGGATAGCGGCATCCCAAACTTGTTCAGGTGAACGAGGTGCGGTAGGTATGCCGATAATATCCTCGGCGGCAGATATGGCGTTAAGGATTCCATGCCCCACATCACTCTCCAGGAATGCGATGGCATTACCGCATAAGCGGTGATGCCCAGCAGTAGGCACATTCGGGTTGCAAGATTTCTCTCGGAAGATGCTTAGGTTGCGGCTATTTGAAGTGACGTGGGCGTGAATACCAAAGAAGCATTTCTCATCGTTAGGAAGTACGATGCACAGAATGTCGCCCCATTTCTGTTTTTCGCGCCGTGTAAACGTTCGAACTGACTTCACTGCGTTAAAACCAGAAATAACCTGAATGGTACCAGGTAGATGGTGTTTTAAAAGTCGTTCGAGATAGTTCGCGGTAATGTGTGACGGCACATTGAAGATTAAGGTTGGTGGTGAATCATTTACGCCATCTTTGATGCGAACGAAATGATTGTCTAGACCGTGGTTCTCTAAAATTGTCTGTAGTTCATCGTGACTCTCAGATTTAAGCATCTCATTTCTCCTTTATGTTCTACAAGTTTACCGCCCCCTCTACATGATGCTGATAGACACATGCTGACCAGTGCCATTAAAACCCGAACATGCGGGAAAAGAATCTTTTAGCTGGCTTCTTCTCTGCATGTGGATTAACGTTGCTCTTAGCCGGGCTGTTGTACATCTTCATGTAGCGCCTATTGTCCACTCGGTCAATAGCACCAATGATGGAGTACGCGAAATGAGTTGCAAGCAACGCCAAGCTATTCTCGCTTAGTGTGTCGTTGTTGCGGGTAAGGTAATCGTCAAGCTTGCCGATAATGTCGGTGGTTTCAAAAGCTTTATGAGCGGCAGTGAGGGGTTTCGTCGCCGCCAAACTCTGCATGTGCTTGCGGGTGGCGATACACATTGTTCGCTACCTCAATGTCATGAACCCAGCCGTCCTTAGTGAGATATTCTTTAAGGTCGTTGCGAGTGTTCCCGCGTAACCGAAGCTTCTTCTCAATGTACCTTGCGCAAGCATCTGCACGACTGGTGTAGCTTTCACCGATATTGGGGATATTTACCATAGGTTCACTCCTTGATGTAAAAAAATAATTGGGGTGAATGAGGAACATTAGCCAGTTCTTCATTCACCCCAATTGTAGCATGGGTTCAACTATTTACCGACGGTTGATATTGAAAGTCATGCATTTGTAAGTGAAGCTACAAAACGCAGAAACGGCTTTCAAAACACCTTTCACGATGTTTCCAACCCACGTCTCCATTAGGGGCTTTCGTGGCTCTGTAAGCTTACCTGCAAGCGGCTTCGCCCTCTTTTCATCCTGTATGGCTTCTTTGCAGACCCGATACAGCCAGCAGACAGGTGCAATAACAAGTAGCTGAATAATGCCACTAACCAACGCCATAATGATGGGTGCCAGCAGGAAGTAGACAGCGATACCTGCCACTGTACCGCCCGCGTTGGTAAGTGAGTCTGTGAAGCCGCCAGTTGGGGCGGTGATACCGCCGTGGATAATTGTTCCTACAGCAAGTAGTGAGCCAATGAAGTAGAGGATGCTCTTGTATTCTAAGGCGATGTTTCGTAAGAGGTTGTTGGACTCATCTTGCACCACTATCAGCCCCAGCAGTACACCAAAGCCGATAGCGAAAAGTAAGCCGCCTAAGACGGGGAATAGCGCGGGGTAGTCATGAATGAGGGCGCTCATTATTCAGACCTTTCTTCGGTACTGTTCCGGCGGCGGCGCTTTGACAGCTTCTTAGAGTATAATTCGTCATCTTCACTCTCACTAGTAGCGTCAGCATCCTCAGCCTCAGGTGCGCGTTTCATCTCCTCGCGGTACTTCTCAGAATATTCGTCGAAGTTAATGGCAACCTTAATGAATACAACAGGTACCATAATGATGTAGGTTAGGATGTTGAGTAGCTGGAGGGTCAGGTATGCGGTAGCTAAACCAATAACCATATGTGAGGCGACAGCGGCTAAAGTCATGCCAATAATCTGCCAATCACCAATATGCGCGTTGGCGGCGGCGTTCCAAACAACCAGTAGCACGGGGATATAGGTGAACATGTGTAGTCGCCTCAGGATTAGGGTCTGAGGGCTGATTTCTGCCACGTCAATCTCGTGAAGTGGCTTACCGGATTCAACCTCAGCTACTAGATTTTCCCTGCTGGCTTTCCAGCGCTTACTGTATTCCTCTGCCGTGATTTTCTCTACCCCGAACCATCCGTGGGTTGCAGACAGTTTATCTAAGGTGTTGATAATCCACAAGATGATGCCGATAAAGACTCCAGCGAAGGCTGGCGCAATAAGGACTAGCCACCAAGGATTCTCGACAATAATTAGCGGGGGAATGTTGAACATAAACTATCTCTTCTCATGCGTGTAGATGTTTTTAAGGTGAGGTCTGCCTGAATGTGGGAAAGTGGGGCGCGGACATGATTTGAAGCCGCGCCCCACTTTCCCACATTGCCGCATAGGGAGCTTTACAGTGCAGGTTCGACGGCAACCTCAATCGTGGCATTAAGCCTGTAGGTGCCTGAGTTATCGACAGGGGTTACAGTCCATACCAAGCCTTGCAAATGATTCAAAGCCGCATTAGCAACAATCTCACGGGTTAGGGAGTCCATACCCAAAGCTGAGTGAGCAGTAATAACGTCACTGTCACCGCACTTAAAATCAACGCAAAACAAGCCAGCGTTCGTCTTGTGGAAAGTGACCGATACAAGGTGACGGGGCGTGTTAAAAATCTTCACTGCGTCCGCGTCAGACAGTTTGATAAGCATGTCAATCTGGATGCGGGAGGCAGGCGCGTCATAGTCAAACAACAGCGGTTCAATGTTGCCAAGTTCCCAGTAGTACTTACTGTCAATCGCCTCAATGTTTTCCTGGGACTCACCAGTTAGCTCTAGCTGGTTCATGCTCATCTGGTGTGCAGAGATTACGGTGAGGGTTTCTGCCAGGCGGCTGAGACGCTGAGCATGGCGGAACATTCTACGGGCGATGTAGTGTGCCTCACCAGCATTGTTTACCTTATTGACCTCGGTATCCTGTAGTGAGGTTGCTTCGGCAACTTCTTTCTCGATGGCGTTGAGGCATTTCTTGAGGGTTTCTGCGTGCTTTTCATGGTAGTTGCCGATGGTGCTCATCTATGGCTCCTTTCAGTGGGGATTGGATAAAGAAGTGGTGTTAGAGGTGGTTGATGATGCCTGCGAGGTCGTTGCGGGTTAGTCCGGCAACCTTTAGCATGACATCTTCTAGTGCTTTGTACGGTTCGGGGTCTTCGGCGTTAATTGCTGAACTGAGTAGCAGTACGTCGGTGTCAATTTCGATGGTGTCGCCCCCGTCGCGAAGGTCGTATTCACGGGTCGCCGTATCGTCTTCAATGTTGAACGCTACAAGCTTTAGTACACAGACGGGCACGTAGGTTTCGTCATGTTCTGAGTAGTACATGCTGTTGCTGTGGTTCCACTGGAGGGCGAGAATACCTCCTGCATTGAGGTATTTCTTCGCGGTTTCCGGTGTGGCGGAATGAAGTCCGTATCCTACTTCTTTGATGGCGTGTGCCTCTTCCGAGGTGTATTTGCGGGTAAATGCTTCTGCCGTGGTCATGGTGGCTTTCTCCTGGCTGATAAAGTTTCTTACAGGAAGTATTGTACCACATATTTCTCATTTTGTGTGCGGGCGGCTGTTTGATGACAGTAATCGTGTATCATGGTACGTAGCGTCAGTTCGCTATTACTGGGAGGAACTTTTAGATGTTTAATCCGTTGGGGTGGCTCAGGAACCGCAACCCTGAGAAGGTGCAACGTAACGTCATGCTGGATGCGTTCATGCGAGATGTTATTGTAGCACTCACCGCAAGCTGTGAGTCCACTCTAGGTAGAGACATGTGGGACACCTTACCATTTTTCAATGTGGACTATATGAATGCTGAGGCGGTACATGAGGTTATCAATGAAATTGATAAGAATAACCCAATGCTACAAGTACCTACCGTTGAGGTTGATGAAATAGTTGAAGCTATCCAAGCTACGCCCGGTGCCCAGCAACTAGACGCAACGCCCGAACAGATACGATACGCAGTCATGGAAGTCAGCCTCAGCGAGGCGCTAGACCGTGCCATTTTTGGTGATTTCGGATTCAAGTACATCATGAGGGAAATTGCGTACAGCCACGGCAGTGTCATGCGTCCCCCAAACCCTGATAAAGCATACCTGAGGTACGTCAAATCCGTTGCCAGGCAAATCGTGTGGCGCATCTATAAGGCGCAAGAAAACCCTGAACTAATTCGGAAGCATCTTGCCAAAAACCAGCGCAGGAAACCGGAGTGGTACGAATCCCATGAAGACGAATCTTTAATTGACTATTAGTAACTGTAAAGGTTGCTTGTTGATGCTGTGAGTGGCTGTAGCGGCGATGCTAGTAAGCCATTCACAGGTAGGCACAAGAAAAGGGCAGTGAGTATGCACTAGGTACCATTCTGACCGGAGTAAATGTTCTGTGAACGCCAAGGGTGCTGGGTCGAAAGCAACTATCCATATCCCCGAAGGTTCCTATAACGAATATGTGAAAGTTTCTTCTTAGGAGGTAAGTGGTATGGTTTTGATGATGACTGTGGCTGATGGGCTGTACACATACCCGATTATTGGGTTCTTGGTATTGAGTGCCGTAGCACTTCCGTCATCACTGTATTTTTGGTTGCGTTATCGTGGTGACGCTAAGGAAGTTGAAGTCGCTCTTGACCGTGTTCGCAAGGCTAAGGATGAAGCTGAAAGGCTCCTGTGGGCACGTAGCCATAAGTACCATGAGGAGTACCTTGATGCGGATTACCCGGATAAGCAAGCTATCTGGGATAAGAACGTGCAGATGTGGGATGACTATGAAGCTAACCCTGCAAAATATATTGGGGATGAGCTGTCTGCCACTGAAACCCTAAAGTATGAGGAACTTTCATTTATTTGCGGCTTATATCTTGCGCCTGGTTTCATTTTGGTGGCTCTTCTACTGCTACTGCTGATGCTGATGGTGGCGGGGCTATGGGGTGTGGCTATTCTTGCGTTCTTCGCGTTCTTATTTGCGACAGGATTTTTCGTTCTGGATAGTGATTCTGAATACGGACCTGTATGGCTGTGGCATATTCCTGCAAGTATTGCCGTTGCCGCTGTAGTTGCCGCGATACTGATTCCCGTGTCTGCGGCGGCTACCACTAACCCTCCGCCCGGCTGGGTTGCACAGACTCACACTGTGAAGCTTGCGAAGCAGGCAGATGGCACATACGGTGTTGGTGAACCTGCTAAGATGCGGCTGGATGGTACGGTGTCCATGCGAGGTGTGGATGATGTTAATTATTCTTGGGCTGAGGTTGATTCGAATAACGTGAAGCGCGCCTATGATTCCTATCATCAGAGCGATACGGCTAAGCAGGTTCGCATCATGGATGACCTCACTGAGGGGGAAGTCCCTTACGTTATTCGCTACCATACGTTTGATGTACTGAACGGATACTCTGATGGCGAGGTTTGTACGGGGAGCGGTTTGACTAGTAGCACGTCGGACTTCTCGACCGCACCTTGCTCTGACCGTAACGCCTGGAGTAAGGGGGATGAAGCTGTTGTTCATGTCCCGCGAGGTTCTTATAATCAGTGGGTCTTGAATCAGCCGTAACCTCTTTGTGCAGGATGAGGGAGGTGGGTTCTAATTGCCTGCGTTAGGCAGAACCTATGGCAAAGCTCCATGCTTAAACTATCTTGTGGTACACTATAGATACCAGTTTCCCTGTATTGTTTAGGAAGTTTGCGATGATTAATGTTTTTGATGCCATTGAGGTTATCAAGTGGCTGTTCCTTGGATTGTTTTTGCCGGGGCTTATTGTGATTGGCGCTTCGTTTTTGGCTTCATTCGTCCTGTATCTGATTGGTAATGCTTTGGGTTGGGATTGGATGTCCGACTTTCTGAGTGGCATCATTGTCCCTGTGGGCTGTGTTGCTGGAACCATTGTCCTGTTCTTCAACTACCCTTGGTGGCTTGGCTTGTGGGGTTATACTGACCAGTACCTAATCCTGGCTTCGTATGTTGCTCTAGTTATTGGTGGCGGCTTTAGCGCAAGCCTAAACAGGGATTAAGTGGACTTCAAATGTGCCTGTGAGTTACTGAAACGGTAACTTGCAGGCACATTCTCTTTGCCTCAAAACTTGGTGTTGCATACATAAAAAATCTGTGCTACACTATATGTATAGAAAGTTCTTCTAGACAGGAAGTGTAATCATGGAGTTCACCACCCTCAACCTCAAGTTCGACCTCGTTGCCGTCACCGACACTAAGGCTGACGCACGCAACGAAGAAACTACCATCTGGGACGATAACGACGAGTTTTACATCGACTCCTACAAGGCTGAGGATGCAGGAAACGGCATGAAGCGCATGACCGTAACCATCATCGAAACTCAGACCCACGACCTTGACGAGTGGGAGAACCCCGCAGAAGGCGCAACCCTCCGAACCGCAACCTTCACCGCAACCGAACCTATCACCACTGAGCAGGCAGAATACGTAGAAAGCTCCCTTGCATACAATAAGCTTCACGGCATCGAACTTTACGTTGATTGCGTAAACGGTGAGCGTTTCTTCGAAGGCGAGTTTACCTTCTAAACATCGGAAAAACTACCACGTTATGCCAGGTCATTTCGTAATAGTGACCTGGCATAACGTTTGCCGCTACCCATCTAGATTAATGCCGTCACGTGCAGATATAATGGTTAAGGTAATTGCTTTCAACCATATAAGGAGTTTCCATGATTACCCCTATGCTTTCTACATCTGGGCTGACCTCAATTTTTGCAGGCGTATTCATTATCGCCGGGTTTAGCTTTATCGCCAATTATTACCTGACCCGCAAAGGTAAGGAACTTAATGATATGGGCTACTACCGCCTCTATGCGGTGACTCATAAGCTTGGGGTGGCACTACTTCTATTGGCGACTGTTTCGGCGACATTAAATGGCTCGTTTGCTGTGGCGGCGACCGCGCTGTGGATGTTACTCTCATATATTGCCTTGGGGTACTATATGCCGGTAAACGCCTCTGGTGACGAAGAGGAAATTAATGTTATGGGTATTTGTGCGTTAGGTGCTGTACCTAAGCCGGGTGGTACCATGCCTAAGTTCCCTGGCGGAGGCAAGCTCCAGCAAGTACCTGCCGTAGTAGCTTCACTGACGCTATCGTTCATGCTTGTGTTCTTTGGCGCACTGTGCGCTGTTATTGCCTGCTTCGCGGCGTAAGACAGACCTGTAGGGCGTGGTAAAAGCCGCCCCACCTATCATTTATCAAGATAGGTGGGGCGGCTTTTGTTTGCTGAAAACCTATAAGGTTATGTTACGTTACCTCTTATAGACGTACTCCAGAAGCCTTAGAATCTCTAGGTACACCCAAATAATAGAAAGCATCAACCCGAACGCTAGAGTCCAACCAAAAGCGTCTGGCGCGCCTGCTTCTACAGCCTCACCAATTTCGGTAAAGTCCATGAGGAGGCAATAAACGCCCATTCCAACGGCGAGTACGCCAAGAATCATGCCAACAGGCAAACCAAAAAGAACAGCGTTGCCAATAGTGAAGCCAGTAAGCGCCTGTACCACGATAGACACAAACAAATAGATGATGTATGCGACCATGCCGATAAGGACGATGCGGGTTAGCTTCGGATTCGACCTAGCGCCAAACATATACGCCGCAAACACCGTCATAAAAGCAACAAGCGTTCCTAGCACAGCCGTCACAGCAATACCCGGATACTGGGTTTGTGCCCACATAGTCACAGCACCAAGAGCCACGCCCTCAATACCAGCATACAACAGCACAGCCCATGCGGGGATAACGCCGCCACTCTTAAAAGCAAGCACTAGACCAAGCACAAATGCAATAAGCGCCGCCGGTAAAGCAAGCACCGGCGTGTACCAGCCAACAATGCCACCAAGAAGCAAAATCGCAAATGAGAATCCGGTCTTGGCGACAACACTGCTGGTGGTTAGTGGCTCAGTGGTAGTACCACTCAAGCCCTGAATGTCCTTCATGCGACCGTTCAGATAGGGGTTGCGCGCACTCACCTAAAAATCCTTCCTACGATAAAATATTATCTATAAATAATAGCAAAATAATATCAAGAAGCACCAACCATTTTCTTTTATTCTGTGTCGCGTGCTTCAAACATCTATCCACACAATAAACTCCAACCCCCTCTGATTGAGATAACTCAGCTAGAAGGGGGTTGGGGTTTATTTACTTATCCCGCTACTTCTCGCAGGTTTACGGCGTTGCCGTCCTTGTTGCTTACAGCATTAAGGGGAACCTCGAAGGTCACCTCGCCGTTAGCTACCTGCTCCTTAGTACCATATGCGAGGGTGTAGTCGCTATCTATGGTGACGACTCGCACCTTATCACGCGGTACGGTCTTGGTGATAATTTCGCCGTCTACGCCGCGCAGAGTGTAGGTGACGGTTACATCGTAGCGAGTATGGGATTCACCAGCGACAGGGGCAAACTGACCATTGCCGCGACTCGCAATATGCCCATTCTCCCCCGATTCGTAAGTGTCACCAGACTGAATACGGTAGGGCTGGAGAGTTGCGTCAGTGTAGGCGCGGTTACTCATGGATGCGCTAATAACAACGTACTGTTCCATCTTGGGGGTGGGGCTTGCGGTAGGCGTTGCAGTTGCGGTGACCGGCTGGGAGGGAGCTTCTGCGTTAGCGGGGGCAGTGCGCGAGGTGGCGCAAGCGGTGAGAGATGCGGCGACCAGCGCCACGGTTGCTACGGCGGCGCGGCGGGAGGACTTGTCGATAAACATTGTGGGAGCCTTTCGGTAGTGGGATTTGTGGTTTGTAGCGGCATGTAAGGCTTTCACCTGGCTACATTTACAGTGTAGCACAAAAATATCCCCCTATGCAACACTTATTGCGATGCATAGGGGGGGGGTGGCTAAGAGCACTAGCGCGCTACATGGCGGGGATATTGAACGTAAAACCACAGAGTCGCAAGGCACTCACAATGCCAAAAATAACCATGACTCCTACGCTTGCAAACATAAGGTTGCCACAGAAGCGTGAGGCATGAGTGCCAGGTGTCTGTGATGCATCACTCGACATATCGGAACCCCACGTGTAGATGTTCCACATGAAAGATATTGCGGCGACAATAGCGGCAATAACACCATCATATGCGCCCAATGGAGCAGGTGCGAAGAAAAGCATTTCCGTAGCAATTAACGCCCAGCTACCAATAAGCCAGGGCAACGCGCGTTTATACCATTCCGTGTATTCCCTGCCATCTGACGATTTAATCTCGCCAACTAGCTCAAACTTTCGATACCATTTGCACTGAATAATGAAAGCTACGGCGTAAACCGCCCAGAAAAGCACAACATTGAGTGCCTGCATCATCAGTCATCACACCTAACGCAATTTTTAAAACAATATTTCCCTGTAACTCTAGCATAAACCAGCGGTAGATTTACAGGGGAATAGGCAGGTGATTATACCCCCCTTTTTTTGGGCATCCGCATCTAGTGAGTGACTAAAAGAAGGGCAGGCTTGAAGCTGGAGGAATAGCTAGATGCTAGGCGCACTCTCAAAGTCGTTTTCTGACTTGTGCCAGTAACTAATGACAGCTCCGCCGTCTTCACTCATGTGCTGATAGATAAACTCGGTATCACCATAAGTTAGTGGGAAACGCATAAGCTTAGCCGTCCAGTGGCGCAACAGGAACAAAATTGCCTTGTTGAGGAAGGTGTTCACAAACTCCTGTTCTGACTCATAGTGTTCAGGGATTTCGTGCTCAACAGAGATAGTGAAAACACCTGCTTCGTCTGCCGCCTTGAAAGCGTCTAGCAATTGCTCATCAACCTTTTCGCCGTCAAGGTATTGATTCATGACCATTGCCGCGTCTAGCATCTCGCCATCAGGCGCAACCCAATATAGTGCGAGGTGGTGAGATGCATGGGTGTATCGGTCGCTATAGTGTCCCTCTTCATTAGGCGTGCGAGTCATCGACTCTAGCACATAGACCTTCGTTTCGATATCCTGGGCGCGTAGGTGCTTGAACACTTCCTGGAGCTTTTCGGTATCTTCGGGTAGCGCACTTAGCGCATTCATGATGGGCTTCGTTCTATACATGGCGGTTACGCCTCCTATTTCCTCTATATGGGACAATTGCAACTATTTATAGTGTACCACATTCTTAACTGTCTGAAAATGACCAAATAGGATGCGGTAGTGATGATTTGGTGGGAGTATGGATATATACCCGCCGCCCAGTGGTTCGATACGACATGTGTCTCGCAAAATTGCTAGGCGCAAACAATGCACATACCGGAAGGAAAACACACCATGCCCCACCTGACCCCCTACAAGCACGACGACCTCGCTATCATCCTGGAATGCGCAAAGAGTCACCTCAACACCATCACTTTCATTCGCACGCAGGCGCAGGCGTTCATCAATAAGCAGTCGGGCGACCTTTACCTCACGATTGATGCTATCGAGGCGGGCGATATTGCGTCAAAGCCCGTGAATACCAAGGCGTTTACCATTCTCCAGAACGCATCACAGCTGGTCAATGATGCACACTCGGTAGAGTCCGACATTCGCCTTCGCCTCGCTATCCTCAGCGTAGGGGGCTTGTCGCTCGCCGCCTTTGAATCCAAGAGTAGTGTAATGTGTGAAGCACGAAGCCTGGAGTCGCTGGCTATTGCCTCTGTTACTGACTTTGCTGTTCGCTGGGTTGAGATGCAGAAGCATATCACCGTAATGAACAGCAACCGATAGAGTACACATTAAAGAAGCACCCCCAACCTTTGATAATAAGGTTGGGGGTGCTTCACGTATTAGTGCGCTAGTTCGCCTTGGGGTTGGTCACCTCAATATCAAGCACCTGACCGAAGTTCATACCTCGGTCGTTTACGTATTCCAGACCGTCGAAGGTTGCCGCGCCGGTGCATTCCTCTTCATCATGCAGGGCATCGTAGTTATCTTCCCAGCAGGTGAGGCATTCACGGTTGCACTGAATGACGTTCAGGGTGCCAGAGATGTTGCCCATGTAGTCCTTGATGGTGATGTGGCTATTGCCGCCGTCTACTACAAATCGGGTGGAACGAACGCGCATACCATCTTCGCGGATGGTGGTGAACTTAACCATTGCGCCTACCTGAATATTATCAGGAACAAGCTGTTCACCGTTACCGTCGATAAGCTTATCGCCCCATTCGTCGGTGAGGGTGATGGTCTTAGGGGTTTCGTTGCTCTGGTTAGCCATTGCTTTGCGCCTTTCGATGGGTTGTATTACATGGTGTGAGGGGCACCCCTCGGTGAATATATGGAAAGTATAGCACATATTTAGATTGCTTCGCAACCCTTGCGCCACTATGGGTGCCACCCCGGTAAATTTCAGCGTAGGGGTTACAGCGGTAAATGCAACATTGAGATTTAAAGGAATTAATGTGACCATACATCCAAGGCATACGTACTGGATGCATGGTCACATTAATTCTGCCGTATTTTGACTACTTTGCCGAAATTTCCTTGTTGATGGTAGCGAGAGGCACTAGGGTATTCTCTACCTTGGCATAATGCTTCTTGCCGATATGTTCGGTGTCCAACATTGCTTTAGCGAGAATCCCCTGTAGGGAGTTGCGTAGACGCTGGATACGATTAGCTGAACGGTTGTGATAGATTGCACTATAGATGCCCTCCTGTACGTCTAGCACACTGTAAGAGAGACAAGCATTATCTTTGCCTACCAACCCTTCAATGACCTCATAGAGGCTTTTCAGTTCACTCTTCTGCCATGCATTCAACTTGCGAAGGGTTGCCGCCTGCTCAAAACTCATACTTCCCTTGACCTGGTATTCCTCAATAGGTTCACTCTTGCCGCCGGTAGGGGTGAACATGAGTACGTCTACCTGCCATTCTGGGTCAGTACAGCGTGAGCATACTTCACTGTCCTCATAGTCTCCATACAGGTCACTTGTCGCCATAGAACCCGCATGTTCCAGGTGTTCACGCTGTAGGGTAATGGTTCCAGCTACGTTACCATCATGGTCGTTCAGGTACACGGTGGTGTTATTGCCTGCGCCTACCTGTAGGGTCATGGTGTCGTATCGGGTGTCGAGTTCAATAATGGAGCGTTCTAGGAAGCCGTAGCTGGTCATTTCCCCATCTTCATTGGTGAGAAGGTGGAGCTTGCCGCTAGATACGGTAGACGGGGTGTCATACTTGGTGAGAAGCTTGTCTTCCTTGTTGGCGAGGTTGGCAACCTCTTCACGAACGAAGGTAAGAACTTCTAGTACAGCGTCCACTTCCTCCTGAGTGTGCTCACAGGCTGACGCTACCATATCCTCTACCATATGGGGCATGATGGTGTGCGGGTTATTCTGGAGGGGCGAGGTGCCTTCCAGTAGCTTACGCGCCTTATTGAGTAGCTTGACGTAGCTGTTTGCCTCAGCCTTAGCAGTGTCCCCTGCGAAGGTTGCGATAATGCCTACTCCCCAGGAGGTAATGTCACGCATATATGAGGCAACTACATGGGTTTTCTTATCGTAGTTGGTGGTGAGTTTCTGAATGGTGTATGTGCCTTGCTTGTTGGACGGCATGAGGGCATAGCTTCCATTATTTAGGGTAACTACATTGCCAGTGTTCCCGGTGACGGTATAGCCGGTGTAGTTGTGTAGCATGTAGCTTTTGGGGTGGTGGGTAGTCTGGGTGACGATTGCGTCGCCGGGGTTGAGTTGTTCTAGGGTGAGCATGTGCTGTTCTTTCTAGGAGGTTGTTGCGTATCCCCCGGCAAGGGGTAGGGGTTCTTGCCGAGGGA